>Ga0210409_10002425_pt1 | contig 22175 bp, 28 predicted proteins | sample IncBWH17MmetaG_FD_161649 | JGI IMG/M metagenome (GOLD analysis project Ga0210409, IMG submission 161649) | Forest soil microbial communities from Barre Woods Harvard Forest LTER site, Petersham, Massachusetts, United States - Inc-BW-H-17-M | ecosystem: Environmental > Terrestrial > Soil >...
CTTAAGCTGGGCGACAAGATCGCTGCAGAACTGACAACACAAGATATCGTGAGTTATGCCCAGGCGCGCCGCACGGAAGACGGCGTAGGCGGCTACACCGTAGAGATGGAATTGTCGAAGCTCGGTACGATCCTGCGTCACATGGCCGGCATGCTGGACGCCAATATTCCGGACGCAGTTACAAAGGCCCGCCCGATGCTGAAGCACCTGCACCTGGTCGAAGGAGGAAAAACCAGGGAGCGCCGGCCAACTGGCGCCGAGCTTACTTCAATCTTGTTATGGTTCGCCGACAATCCTCAGTACGGCCTCCCGATGATAGATATTGTGACAGTGTTGCTACGCTCGGGGTTTCGCCGAGGTGAGCTATTCAGAATCGTGTGGGACGACCTGGACGAAGCGGCACGCATGGTGATGGTGCGGGATCGAAAACATCCACGCCAGAAAAAAGGGAATGACGAATGGGTGCCACTTATCGCGGAAGCGTTCGAAATTGTGGTGCGGCAGCCAAGAATCGATAAGCGAATTTTCCCATTCGAACCAGGGACCGCCAGCAAGTATTTTAAATGGGCGTGAGACGCATCAAAAATCGTTGACCTTCATATGCACGATCTGCGTCATGAAGCCGCTAGCGCGTTGTTTGAAGCGGGCTGGGAAATACCTGAAGTGGCCGCCGTAACGGGACACAAAGATTGGCGTAACCTCAAACGCTACACCAATCTCAAGCCAGAAGATATTGCGGAAAAAGGTCGGGTGATTATCTTCCCGAACAAGGCTGCTTAAGCAGCCCTCGCCTGCCGTTCGCAAGCGCGGTGGGTAATCAAATGTAAATTATCAAGATACTCCGAAACCGCTTGATAACTGGCGAACCGGCGCGCCCCTTCTGTATAGGTAGTAATTGGGAAGGCGCCGGAGCTAATCTGGTTTCGGATCGTCCCCTCTGCTATATCAAGCAATTTTGACAGCTGCGCTATATTCAGACGCAGCCCGAAATTTTCAAGTACGTATGCTTGCGTTAAGAGACTCACTATTTTCCTCTCGATCTTTCTATTAATTTTTCTGTTTCGATTTCCAGCCGACACGTGCTCTAAAGCCGCATATTCATTTCAGCGGCCATTGAAATTTTTTGTAATTACAAGAGTTCGCAGTTGAATTGATCGCTACCCTCAAGCCAACTGCGGCGCCCGAAATGAGTATGTGCATTCACAATGAAGTAAGGGCTGATGTCATCCAGGACGCGGTGGTCGTCGCTACTATCGCCATCGATATCTTTGGCGATATATTTAGCGATGTACCCTACAGCAGTGTTTTTTCCGGCTTCCAGGTGCAGCAATGTGCTTCGGCGCCTATCGTCGCCATCATGTTCAACTTGTGCGAAGGAAGTAATAACTTCCTCGTAACGCTGCCGATACTCGGGCGCGACAAACATCAAGAGGTGCCAATGTGGACAGCCATTGCGTTGTTGTTCAGAAAACCGCAAGCCGTAAAGCTTGATGCCGTCACGATGCAGCGTGGCGCGGATTCGCATCCAGATGTCTCTGAGATAACGTTGTGCTTCCAGTGGCTCAGGCTTTCCGAATGCTACCCACGCCGGATTGAGTTCCCCGCTCTTGTCTCTGACCGGGTGATATTTGCTAGGTGCTGTGATCGTGGCAAACACGCCTACATGGCCGTGATCGGTGGCGATTTTCTCTAAGTGCAGTACAGCCTGTTTGCGCAGTTGCGCTTTTAAGTAAGATGTTGTGTTCATGTTATTGGCTCCGAAATTGTATAAATAAAATTCTGCTGACCTGTTCAAATATGTGCAGCGGCCATGGCCTCGGCGATGGCGTACGCGGCGCCGTGATCGATGTGTTCGCCGGTGTATCCGATATAGGCGTTCTCAACCAGCACAGCATTCTTATCTGCGAATTCGACAGCACGCTCATAGGTCAAGACTGGCGGAGTAGCGGCAAGTAGTTGTGCAAGCTCTGTACCACTTTGATCTGCGGACAACGCCCAATATGCGCGCCCTGGTTCGCCAACGGACGGATCGCCCTTGTCGGCATAAAAGTGGAAGCGACAGAACGGCTTGTCGCCTTCAATGCCGTCCAGCGGGCAACTTTCGTCTGGGAACAATTCGTGTTCGCCGCTTCGTGCGTCGTCCAAGCCGGACTGGTGAGCATCATCCAATTTGACCATGTCGAAGATTTCAATCGGCCGATATGCGACTGGTGGCAACCATGCCTTGCCGTCGCAGTCCGTGAATCCGTAAGTAAGCAATGCGCTCTCGGCACGTGCAAGACGATCTACCGTGGCTTCGACCGTCACTAACGGGTTGGCATCTGCGATATGGCTTTGAGTATGACGCGGACTTATTCGGCGGCATCGATCGTTTTGGCAGTAATTGCTGAACTGAGATTCGACGGCGCCGACATGACCGCAGGCCGGACATTGGAATCGCGGCTCATTTTCGGCGCGCTCACGGCGGTCAGCCGCTTCATCGATCACTAACGGCGTGTTGAGACAAGCGGCGTGGGTGGCCCAATCGAACCCGATGTAGCAGGTCGAAGGCGGTCCGACCTGGTCAGAAGTCAGAATGTCCGAAACCCGCACGGCGCGGAAGCAGCCGGGTAAATGGTGTTCCAGTTCAACCCAGGCATGCAGTTCACCATTGCCCAGGTCGCGCCGCAGGTCGTTGACGTAGCCGGCCTGGATGCCTTCGTCGGTGTCGAATGTGACACGGTCGCGCAACTTCACTGTGATATCTTGAGTTGTCTTATCCACGGAAAGCCCCCAGGAGCAAGCCAAGCATCAAGCACGCCAATACGACTGCCGACAAAAATGTGGTGATTAGTCCAGGACATGGAAGGCTCAAACGCTTAAGCAGCAGAAACATCACGCAGCCAATGCCCAAATACGCGGCGATCAGCAAGAGGACCAAACAGGAATGCATCAGTATTTTCATAGATCGCTTTCAGTAATATAAATTCGTGGATATGGGCAGGCGCCGAGAGCTGCCCAGGTCGTGACAAGGCACTTGCGTGCCGCTATGTCGTTTTTTTCATACGCGGCCACTTCCTGCCGGCGCGTCTCTTCACACTGCGCATTCATCGCGGTGGCAAATTTGTCGGTTTCCCGCTCTAGGTCTTTCGATTTTTTATCAATCGCCGACCAGTCGGTGGGCTGGTACGCCGGCTGCGGATTTTTTTCGATGAAAGCGGCAAGCCGAACTGCTGTTGCTGCTATTTCTTCCGGCGATAAAACCGAAGTAGAAATTTTCTTTTTGGATTTTTTCGTACAGTTATTTACACCAGTCCAAGGAAAGTCAAAAGCCACAGCCTTGGCGGCGCCGACGACTGTCCACTGATAGCGGACCGATTCGTAGACCGCGCGGGGATTCCATGCGTGATAAATCCCGCATGGCTTCTCTGTCTCATAGGTGGCGTACTTGCCTTCGACCACGGTGCTGCGTGTGGCGATCTTGACCAGACCCTTGCGCCCGACCAGGGGGCCGCCTTGCGCCCGCAGGTAGTCGCTATAGGAGGCTTGCTTGATCGTCTTGACGGTTTCCACGCGCTTGCCGTCGATAATGTTGGTTTCGGTTGCCTTGATGGTCTGGGCAGCCTGCCAGGCCGATTTAACCGCGTCAGGCGCGTTGATGATGCTTTCGCTCTTCACGCGCCGCAGCTCGCGCCAAGGGCCGATAGGCGCGCCGCCGACTTGCTGAAACTGCCGAATGCCCCAGGTCTGCGCCCAATAGCACACGCGCTGGCTGGGCGTCAGCATTTCGTCGCCGGCCAGGTCGTCGGTCACGATGTAGGTGCGGCCGTCTTCGCGCATGTGGTGATCGCCGACATGTTCACCGTCGATGTTCTTGGCGATGTATTTCGCAATGTAGCCAGCAGCAGTACCTTTGCCAGCTTCGATACGCACCAGCTTGACGCGGTTCTTATCGGCGCCGCGTTCGTCGCCGTCTTCGATCAGCGCGTAAGCTGTGATGATCGCCTCGTAGCGCTCTTGGTGTTCAGGCGGTACAAACATCAGCATGTGCCAGTGTGGGCAACCATCGTGATGCGGTTCAGCAATGCGGAAGCCGTAGGCGTGGATGCCGTCGCGGTGCAACTTGGAACGGATGCGCTTCCATACGTCGCACAGGTATATCTGGGCATCGCGCGGCGTGGGTTCGCCAAACTCGATATATCGCGGGTTAGATTCGCCGCTCTTGCTCAGGACGGCGTGATACTTGCTTGGCGCTGTGATCGTGGCAAACAGGCCGACATGGCCTAAGTCGAAAGCGATTTCCTCGAAACCGCGTATGCGGGTCATCAGTTCGCCGCGCCGATTGGACTTGTTGGCTATGCCGAGTGCAGCCAAGGCGTCCAGGCTGTAGACCTGGCCGTTTTCGTTTTGCAGCTCGATAGAGGCCAGCAGCTTGGCATTCTGTTTATTGCGGCGCTGCTGGCGATAGGCGGTTTCGTTGCTGACATAGGGGCCGGTCATGTAGCTAGTGAAGCCAAGGCGGATCGCCATATGCTCGCAGCGGCGCGCATGCGCCTTGCGGATGCCGCGCAGCCACCAGGCTTTGTCCAAGGCCCTGCGAATGATTTCGTTTTCTTCTTCGCCGGCCGGCGGCGCCACAGTCAGACGCGCACAGAGTTCACGAATCGCGGACAAGATCGCATCCAGGGATTGCAAGTCGGCACAGAACTGATAGCACTCGCGGGCGGCGCTATCGGCAGCACGATAAAGCGCCTCATCAGGCGCATCGAGCGGCAGCAGGTAATGATCGGCTGACCAGATCTCATCAATGACATCGATCTTGTGTTCGTGCCGATCCATGCCATCGCGGGCGAACAGGTCGCGCAGGGCGCGGCCCATGCGTTTCGGCAGGCTGGTGATGGCGTCGGTGGAATAGAAGCGGTAGCTCATGCGGCGATACCGTCCGATTCGTGACTCGCAGCGGGGAACTGACAAGGGAGTTCACCACCTTGCGCGCAGCGCAGGACGTTTTGCAGTTGCTTGATTAGCCGACTGGCTTCGCAATGCAGCTTGCCGCGCTCCAGGGCGTTCAGCGATTGCAGGGTGGTGTCGCCTTTCTTGCTGCCGATGCCGGCCATGTGTGCCAGCATCTGACGATCACGCGGCGGGACGCTATTCCAGCGGGCGGCGCGTACACTTTCCTTGTCGCCGGCCAATATGATGTAGGCGTGTGTCAGGTGGGTGTACGCAATGTCCTGGTGTGTCTGTTGGGAGTGGGGCGCCATGGATTACCCCTTGATGACGCCAAGGGCTTGCAGCAATGGGCCTGCCATGATTAGGAGGCAGCCGAGTGTCATCACGGAGAAATCGAACAGGAATTTTTTGAGCTGTTTCATGCTGTCACCTTGTCGTTAGTGACCACATCACCCAAGGCCAGCGCGTTCTGACCGGGATGCAAGAAGAACGTCAGGGCATGCTCTCCGCCATCTTTAAAATGGACTACGAGTCGTTGCATTGAGAACAGACGGCTGGCCGATTGAAAATGAAGGCACGTTTGTACCGGGTTGACAGTGATGCGTTCGACGTTGAGAAAAGTTGTATCGGCTGACATGCTTGCCTTTCTTCAGGGTGAGCGAATCCCGCATGCCTGAAATCAGGCATTGCAGGGAACAACGGAAGGGATAAAACGGACTAGCTGAGAATTACGGCGGCGCCGTGCTTTGAGGTGTCGTCATGGGCTGCTCACAATTTCAACACAAGCTGATTGGCACAAGCATTGCGGACATGCTGCGATACGTGGATACGCACGTCGGGATTCGGCGTTGCCGACATCGACAATGTGCGCAGCACCTCCAAGCCGGCAACGAAAACGTGACCGCAGTCCGGGTTTTGACACATGTACGTAATCTCTTTCAGCAGGTCCGACATGGTGCGGCTCTTCGCGGCACGCACGCGATGATGGCAATGAGGACAAGGAAGGCTGATGAATCTCATGCGGGTTTCCTATCTACTGGATACAAGGCGCGGCCTCTGCCGGATATTTGGCGCGACTGCTTGCGCAAACGCGACTTCGCAAGCCATTCCGCTGCCTGTTGCACCGAATCCAGACCTTGCTGCTGGCGCACGCGCTCCAGCAGATTGTTTTCTGCATCGGTAAGGGTGATTTCTTGAACTGGCATCTTTTCGTCGGCTCTTTGTCTGCTTATTGCGGTCTAGGCTTACGCCGCTTTTGCGCCTACTATTTCACTATCGGAAAGGCCCAGGGCGCTTGCAGCTTCCCGCAGGACAAGCTGGCGCAGCAGGGTGGAAGGTTGCTCTCCCTGATAATTGGCCAAAGCCTTGATAAGGTCGTGTTCGTAGTCGTCAAACCGGAGTATGAGCCGATTGTTACGGATACGCTTTGTGTCGGGATACATAGCAGCGTCCTGTTATTGGTGGGCGGGCAAGGCGCGCTTGTATTCGGCGAGGCCGCGCAATATGAGAGCGCGGAGAAACCAGGCACGTGAGCGCTGTTCGTCAAAGGCGTATTGGTCAACTTCCGCCAGTTCGTCGGGCATCAAACGCACGCCGCTTGGCCGAGAAGTTGTTCCTTTGGGGATACGCCTGACTTTGGGCAATGTTTCCATGATGTTATGATGTGTATTCGCTATGGGATGGCGTAATTATGGTGGTCATTCGTCCACCTGTCAAATAAATTATTGGGCATATGAAGGATTTCAACAAACGTCTACGGACGGAAAGAAAACGTCTTGGCCTTAATCAAGACAAATTTGCCGTACTCGGTGGTGTCACAAAAGATACTCAACTGAATTACGAAAATGCTTCCCGAAAGCCGGATTCTGACTATCTCGCGGCAATAGCCGCTGCGGGTGTTGACGTCCTCTATTTGCTTACCGGGGAATATGCATCGGCAGTTCTGCCCGATGATGAAAAGGACATGCTGGCTGGTTATCGCAGTTTGGACATTCGCGGTAAAGCTGGTGTCCTTGGAATGATTGATGGGATGCGTGCAGCCCCTACGCCCGCTGCTGAACCCACAAAAACAGGTCCCCATGTTGAATTCCATGGGAAGGTCAGCCAAAACGTTACCGGGAATGTCACCGCGCCGCAGACGTTCAATATGGGCGGCAAGAAGAAACCCAAAGTATAAAAATTCGATGGGAACGAACCCAGGTTTCAGTTTGGGCATTTAGATGCAATAAAAACAATTTCACAATTATTATTAACAATGGGAGTTCAGATGGGAGCAGCAATTGGATTTATCAGTTTTGTCGCGGTTTGGTGGGGGCTGGTTCGTTTTTACAAAAGCAAGGGCAAGGGGGCTTTTGTACGCCATCTCGCCGGCTTTGCGGGGGGCTTTGTCGCGTTGATTATTGTCGCGGCAGTAGCAGGCGGATCAAGCAAGACAGCAGATGCTCCAGCGGTGGCTCAAAATACAGACGCCGCCACGTCCAGTGCCGATGCAAAATCAGCTGCGGCTTCATCTAGTAAAGCGCAAATTCCAGCAGAAGCAGCGATGGCGGTAACAGTGTTACAACTTGCCAAGGACTACGACGCCAATGAGGTCGCTGCGGATCAAAAATATAAAGGGAAGATGTTGCGTGTTTCGGGCAGCGTTCAAAGTATCGATAAAGACGCTTTCAACAACATCGTGGTTCATCTAAAGACTGCAAACGAATACATGCCTGCTATGGCAAAGCTGAATGACAAGCACGAGGCGTTGGCGGCGTCGCTCTCGAAAGGCAACAAAGTCACCTGGCAATGTGAAGGCGGCGGCAGGATCATCGGTAGCCCAGTTCTCAACAATTGCGCACCGGCCTGATAGCCTGCAATCATATTACGGAGACTCAGCAGCGTGACAGGAAAAACAGCATTTACCGGGGACGTAGGCCAAGCGGTGATAGGTAATGTCGAACAGGCGCCACAATTAACTAATGTGATGCATTTGAACGTGAACACAGAGAAGTCCAAAGATGAAGCCGGCGAAAAGATCTCGCCGTATCAAAAATCTCAAATTTGGCGCAAGGCACTTGAGTTGGCATCTGTCACCGGCGGGGAGCCGGTAGCAGCCTATCCCGAGTTGCTGGATCGTTTTGGTGTGAGTCGCATAGAGGAACTACCTTCCAGATATTACAAATCTGCGAAGGCAATGATGGAGCGCCGCATTGCTGCCGCCAAGGCCGACCTGGAAGCCACAGAACCAATTGAGCAGGCCGTCGCGCCGAAACCGCTTGAAACATTGGCGGTACTCGGTCCAACGACGATACATGCGCCCGCACCATGTCCTGCGTGTGCTGAGAAGACGAAAGCAAATACAAAACTGGTTCAAACTTCTATTGCCTTTGCAGTCGTCACGATTATGCTGGCCGTTGGATGTGGATGGCTACTTTACAAAATGCCGACGGATAGTCCCGTTGCCAACGCAGCGCAGACGGAAACGATGTGCCATAACGACAGCAAAACATACTCCGTGGGCAGCACGGCTAAAATTTTGAATGTCGGCGTGAAAGAGTGCGTCGACGGTGAACACGGCCCACGCTGGGATGACATTCAACGTCCGCGGACACGCTAACGCCAAACTCACGAATTGTTGTGGCCATTTTCCTTGATGATTTCGCGCCGCTCCCGAATTTTTTCCCATTCGAGTTTTGCAGCGCGTGCAGCGGTTTGCTTGTTGGTGTAGACGTGCTGCAGCGTCTTTGTGCTGGCTGTCGCGCCGGCGGCCGGCGCCGTATGCTTGCCCTTGCCGGTCGACGGTGCAAATTCTTTGCCGGTTTTCTTCGTGGCGACGTTGCGCCACTTGGCGTACACGCCGGTAATGCCGGGATCTGGGTCGACCTCATCCTCGCGTTCAACTTCGGCTTCCTCGGTGCGTGTCTCCAGCTCGATACCGCTGGTAAAGCCGGCGTCGCTGATACTGTGCCGGACCTTGGCCGTTAGCCAATCCTGATTATCAATATCGGTTTTGAATCCGACGACTTCCACAGGCGATTGCGGCATCAGCGCCGGGTCGCCAATTGCCAGCGACAATTCCAGGGTGGCGGCGCCGCGCTGGATGCGCTGCCACTCAGCGACGGCGGCGGCGCGGGCGTCGGCCTCACTGGCGTAGGTGGTGCGCAGCCGCTTGCTGTTGCCAGGTACGCCTGCCACAACACTGCGGCGAAGGCCGTGCCGGTCGTCATGCCAGAACACGCGCACGCCGCTGTAGCTGTCGCGCTCGGCGCTGTGATAGCGGTGCCTGTCTCCCAGGTTGCGCGTGATGCGGATCACAGGCAAGTCGCGGCCTGACGCGGTCTTACTACGGCCCGCCGGCATGAATAGCAGCGTGTCATTTTTCACGGTCGCGGCAGCATCGTATTTCTTGCCCAGCCGGCGCAGGAATGCCGCGTCGCTCTCCCTGGTCTGGTCCAGGTGCGCGATCTTTACACCCCGTAGCGCCTCGGCAATACCGGCTTTCAGCTCCTGCTGAAACGCGATTACCTCGATCACCGCGCCCAGGGTGGTGTCGTGGAAACTGCGCTCGACGGGCTGGCGGAAGGTATCGATTAAGCTGGCCGTCCTGGCGCGCAAGGTCAGCAGATCCGGCGCGCCGCTATGCTCGATCTCATCAACAGTAAAGACGCCCTTATCGATCAAGCCAGATTCCTGCCAGCCGATCTGTACGTTGATCCTGGCGCCCTTGCTTGGTATCGCAAGCTGGCCGTCCGTATCGGACAGGGTGATACTCAGTTCGTCGGCGCTGTCGCTGCGGCACTCGGTCAGGTCGAGACTGACCAGGCGCGGCGCGAATTTTCCGGTAATGTCCTGGCCGTCCAGCGTGATTTTGAAAGCAGGAATCGGGTAGTCCATTAGAACAGGCTCCCTATGCTGTCCGCGACATTGTTAAAGGTCGATCTGCCGGTATTGATGGCGTTGCTGGCGCTGTTGCTGATGCCCTCCAAACTGAGCATGTTCTTGATGCTGCCCAGGTCGCCGAGGGTATTGAGCAAGCCCAGCACCGATTCGTCGGTACGCTCCAGGGTAATGGAGAACTCGATCTTGCCGGCGTCGCCATCTTGCCCCAGCATCGTGCGTCCCTCGGTCATGCCGGTGATGACATACGACCCCAGGATGCGACCGGTCCCAGCAATCAGAATCCACGATTTTCCGGTATCGGCCATCAGGCGCAAGGCATCGAGCGAATAGACGCTGCCGGTTAGCTCCGGCGCGATCCAGCCGGACAGCGTGATGGTGTCGTCGCCCTTGCCGGTGAATTGGTGGGCATTGCGGGCGCCGACCCGCGAGGTGCTAGGGTGCTTCCAATCGGTCTTGCGTTGCAGCTCCTGGTAAGCCAGGGTCGGCAGGCTGAAGACAAACATGCCCAGGGTCATCATCATGGTAAAAATCCTTAGAAGTGATTGTCGGACAAGCTGGAGCGCATCCGCGCCGCCTTCTGCCTATCGCGCTCTTCCATCGCCAGCATGACAGCGCGGGCAATGGCTTGCTCATCCATGCCTGGTGCAGCGGTAATGGAGATCGTGATCGTGTCGCCCTGGATCACCATGCCGGCGCCGGCGGCCCGCTGCGCAATCGGCGGACGCGTATCGAAGGACAGCGCCGGCATGGCTGTTGCACCGATGGCGATGCCGGCGCCGAGCTGGGTCAGTCGCTTGGCAAGACCGCTGACCTGGTTGATCGGCGCATCCTGTCCATTCTCGATACCGAGCGCCAGCCCCTCAGTGATGAAGCCGCCGAATCGGCTAAAGACACGGCTAGGGCTGTGGATCTCCTGTTCCTTCGCAAACGTGATGCCGACCATGGCCCCCAGCTGCTTGATCTTGTCTTTCAGGAAGCCGAAGCCCGACGTAATCCCATTGACCAGGCCCTGGATGATGTTGGCGCCGAACTCGGTAAATGTCCCCGGCAGCTCAATACCGAACCAGCTCATGACCCCAGCGAATGCCTTGTAAAACAGCCCCAGCGGCGACCAGTTCATGATTAATGCGCTGACGCCCCCGATACCGCCGTCGAATGCTGTTTTGACATCGGCCCACAGACCGCCGGCAAAGGTCTTGATGGCTTCCCATACGCGGTTAAACCGTTCGGTGATGCCATCCCACAGATCGTTAAAGAAAGCCTTCAGCGGTTCCCAATTTTTATAGATGAGGTAGGCCAATACCGCAATGAGGGTAATCAGCAACACAATCGGATTCGTCAGCAAGGCACGACCTAGCCACAAGACGGTTTTACCGACCGTCATCAAGCCGCCGCTAAGGCCGCGCAAGATAGGCGTCAGCACGCCGCCGGCGACGCCCATCTTGGCGAACAGGACATGCAACATCGCGTAGGGACCGATCAAGGCGGCCAGCCCCAGCATCAGCGGCCCCAGCACCACCAGGATGCCGGCAAGGATGCCGAACCCGACAATCATGGCCTTGGCGGTGGCTGGGTTGCGCTCCATGAAGCCGTTCAGCCCTTCCAGCGCTTTCGTCACGGTCTCGATGGCGCTGGAATACAGCGGCAGGATTTTTTCGCCCATTGTCAGCTGGAGGTCGGCCAGCTTGGCGTGCGCGTCCATTTCCTTGCCGCCGGCCTGTTCGCGGGCCAGCGGTTCTAGCTGGTCCACATCGTAGGCACCTTCGTTCAATGTCCGGTTCTTGTGGATCTGGGCACGCTGCAAGTACATGTTCGCCATCAAGTCGCCGGCCTTGCGATTGGTGAACAGGCTGCCGATGGTGTCGAGGATCTTGTCCTCGCCGGTAATGCCGTTTTTTGCCAACTGCGGCAACAGGACCTTTTCCATCCACTCGAATTGGCTTTTCTTGAACAGGTCTGACCCCAAGAGCGCACCAGGATCAAGCTGGGCAGTCTGCCCGACCTTGTCATGTTTCACTTTGGTGTGATCGCCAATCAGCCCCAGCTTGTCCAGGTTCATCGCGGCGCGCTTGCTGGTGCGTCCCTGGTACAGATTGTTATAGCTCGACATCAGGCCGTTACCGACGCCAAAGCCGCCCAGCTCCTGGACCAGTGGTTCCAGCTCGTAGTAAAAGGATTTTTCATCCATGCCCTTGGCGGCGATGCCGCCAGTCTTGATGAGGTTCAGCCATTCGGTAGGGCCGACTCGACCACCCGTGGCGGAAATGACCTTCTGCACCATATTGGCCTGTTCGTTGAATTTCTCCGAGCTGGCCGTACCGCCGCGCACCTCGATGACCTTCAGCATGTCCATGAACTTGCGTTCATTCTCGCCGCCGGCTTCCTCGCCATAAAATGCTTTATTCGCAAATTTCATCTTCGCCAACATGGGCGCCACCATCTGCGCATGCGGCAAATCGCCGAACACGGACATGCTGTCGCGCACCAGTTCCAGGTTTTCGGCGTGGCTGGTGCCGTAGGTTTTCATGTTGCGGGCGTAGCTCTCGGCGTCGGCGCTGACCTTTGGTCCCAGGCCCAGGGCAGTAATGCGGCCTTTCTCGGTCTGGTAGTGCTTCGCCTCTTTCAAGCCTGTGACCAGGGGCGCGCCCACGGCGGCGCCGGCGACAGTCGCGCCGATGCCGGCAGCAGCGACATTGCCGGCGGTGGTACGCAACTTGTCGGCATGCTGGCGGGCGCCGGCAACCTTTTGTTGTTGCGCGCCGACTGCCGCCAGCTTCTTCTGCTGGACTGTCAATTCGGCATTGGTAAAGGCAATGCTGTTTTTGAGCCAGGTCTGTGCGGACCCGAGCTGGCGCGTGTCGATGCCGGCGCCGGACAAGCGGGAGCGCAAGATCTGCATCTGTTCGCCTTGCTGCTGGCCGGCTTGCTTCAAGGCGCTGGCCGACTTCACGGCGGCGTTAAATTCGCGGGTCATGGCACGCGTGGGCGTGGTGGTCTGCTGCATTCGCTGTGCCAGGGCGGCGATCTGCTGTTGCGTCTCGCGTAGCTTGCCGGAGCTGGCCTGCAAGCCGGCATTTAGTTCACGGAAGCGCCCAACATCTTTTTGCTGGGCGTTCAGTTCCTTCAGCCGGTCGTTATTGGCTTTGATGGCGCGGCCCAGGGTGGACGATTCGCCGGTGATCCTTTTTAAGGGGCCGGTCAGCTTATCCAGCGCCGCGAAGACCACCTGTAACCGCAATTGCTTGTCACTCATCCTAGTTTCCTATTCTTCCGCGCCGCTGCGCACCCTGGCGCGTTCGCGCCAGGCCATCAAGTCCGATACTTCCAGCGCATCCATGGCCTGCGGCGGCCAGTGAAACACCACCGCAATATCGGCCATCGGATCTTCTACTCGGCCCGGTAAGCCGCCAGACGATCCGCTCTCTTCACCAAAAAAATGGCAACCTCCGCGCCGATCTCGGTCAGATCCGCCGGGTCCATGCCGGCGACTTCGTGCGCGGTCAGGGTCGGTTGCGTGATACGCGGCAAGACGGTCTGCAAGGCGGCCACGCTCAGATTACCCAAGTCCATCAGCGAGACGCCGCGCAGCTCTCCCGACTTCGGGCGGCGGATGGTGATTTCGCTGATGAAGTCGTCGCCGCGCTTGATTGGTTCGTCCAGGGTGATCGATTTGGAGATGGCGGTCTTGGAAACGGTAGATGTGTTTTTCATGGTGTGGTCCTAAAAGTAAAAAAATAAAAAGGGGTTGGGGTTGTTCTAGACCTGGCTTACAGGCCGATAGCGCGGCGCAGATCTGCGTTGCGATCCACGCCGCCGATTTTCTCGACGCCGTTGACGAAATCGAATTCGTAGATCGGTTTGTTGTCGATGGTCAGCTTGTAATAGCTGCAAGCGGTGCTGTATTTCTGGTTCGTCTCTTCGGTGGACTTGGCGCTGCCCATATCGATTTCCTTGTGGCGCCCGCGTACAACGATTTCCACGGTGGAGACGGTGCCGTCGTCGTCATTTTCATAGCCGCCGGAGAAGCGCAGCTGGGTGGCGTTATGACTGCGGGCGCCGTACTGCAGCAGGGCGTCGATCAGGATGCCGCCGGCGGTCCACTCCAGCGTGATGGCTTCGTTGCCGAAGTCCACCGATACCGGGCCGGTCATACCGGCGGCGCGGTATTCCTCCATCTTGCGCGAGAGTTTCGGCAAGGTGATTTCCGTGACCTGACCGAAGTAGGAATTACCGCTATCGAACAGATTGAACAGTTTCAATTTTTTAGGCATGCCCATGGTGTGATGCTCTCTTTCTGTATTTTATTAAGCGTTGACGGCGGCGGCGAAGTCAGCCAGGTAGCGGTCGGTAATGCGTTGCTGGAACATCAGATTTTCCAGCGGCGGGACGGGCGTGTAGTCGTAATCGATCGTCAACCGGCCATCCTTCAAACTTTCCTTTTCATTGAACTGCGGATCGCACCAGGCGCTGCCGCCGATCAGATAGCCGCGTTTGACCAGGTCGCGGAATTTGGCGTTGATGCTCTCGACCAGGTCTTTTGCCAGGGACGGGTGCAAGGGCTTGTCGGCATAGGTCATATGCGCCTCGGCAATGGTGTCGGCCAGCACCTGGGCGGTGCGCGTGTAGTTCTCAAAATAGAAGAACTCCGGCGTTTCGCAAGTGCGCGAACCCCAAAAGCGAAAGCCACCGCTGTTAATCAAGGTGGTGACTTCCTTGGCGTTCAGGAAGCCGGCATCTGTCGCCGGATCTTGCAGATCCCAGAACACATCCGCCGAAATGCCGGTCGGGCCATTGACGACCATGTTGGAGAGGGTCTTGTGCCAGCCGATCTCTTCGTCCAGTTTGGCGCGCAAGCCCAGGGCGTAAGCTACTGCCGAGATATTGGCGTCCGCGTTGGTGGCGCTATCCCAGCTCACGAAATCGGGCCAGATCAGCATCAGTTCGCGCTGCCCAAAATCCTTGCGGTACAGCACGGCGTCTTCCTTGGTCAAACAGCCGTGCGCCGACGCGTAGACAAAGCCGCGCAGCTTCTGGGCAACGCTGACCATGGCGTTCGTGACGGCCTTGGTGTCCAGCCCTGGCGCGCCCAGGATGCGCGGCTTGACGCCGAGCTTGCTCTGAGCGGCCAGCAGCGCCTTGATGCCAGTGTATTTGCCAGCGGCGGTCGTGGTGCCGATTACGTTGGTCGTGGTTTCGGCTTCGTCCTTGCCTTCGGCGACGCGTACCACTACCGTGAACGGCTTGGTTTGCGCGCCGATGGCGTCCAGGGCGCGGCGCAGCGTTCCCTTGACGCCAGCTTTGCCGATGGCGGCGGGCACGTTGGTCAGCAGGACCGGCGTATCGAGCGGGAAGGCAATCGGGTCGGCATCCTCGGCGGTGGCGACCAGGCCGATGACGGCGGTGCTGATGGTGCGGATTGGGCGGGTGCCGTCGTTCTTTTCGATGACGCGCACGCCATGGTGGTAATCAGTAGGCATATTGGCTCCTGTAAATGAGATAAATAATTAAACGGTGACTGTGTCGGGTGCGACCGGCCAGATGAGCGGATGGGGGAAGCTCTCCTGGTCGGGGAGTCGGTTCAAGCCGACGCGGTAAATCTTCCAGGCACGTAGCAGCGCGATATCTGCGGCGCTGGCGTCGTCCACGTCGACGCGGTCCTGGTATTTGGTTACTTCGGTATTGGCACGTCGCAGCTCACGCGCTATGCGCTCTTGTGTCGCCTCCAGCAGCTCGCCATCGGTCGGCAGGTAATCGGGGACCTTGCGCGCTCTCTTGGCGGCGCATGCCTTGTATATCGCCCGGCCGTGTGCCTCGACATCATTGGCGCAGGCCAGGAACGTCAGGTAGTCGCTTTTGGCATCGAACTTAACGGCACACTGAAAGCCATTCGGTAAGCGCACGATGTCCTTGATATCGGAGTAAGCAAACGGGTCGACCGGCTTCTCCTCCGGCGGCAGTAGCACTGACAAGAGAGGCGGCGCCGGCGGAATCGGTGCCGGTTCACTGATGAGGGGCAGCGCCTGGGCGACCTCGCCTGGCTCCGCTGCTGGAATAGTTGTTACTTGTTCGATTGTTTGTTTTGCTTTTGCCATTACGCCACCCTTTGCCATAAAACTGCACTTGATTCATTGCCTTCCGCCGCTCCCGACCCGAAGTCGTACACGCTTCCGTGCTGCTCCCACACGCCCGGCCAGCCGGATGAACTTTTGTTTTTGTTCATCTCGATACTGCCGACCGTTCCACGCTGCAAGCCTGGACCCGCCAGCTGATTGGCGTATGTGGCAGTCACGGCTGACCCGACCGCCATCGTGTCGCGATTGAACAAGGTCATTTCGACGCGGCCCGCGACGACGCCATAGACGTAGTAGGCTTGCTGACCGGGATTTTCTTGAAAACGCATAGGAACGCCGTTGAGCGTGTTGGCATTGCCGGCGCTATTGGCGTAATTGACGCTCCAGTTAGCCGGGTTGTAGACGTTGACGTTCTCAGAACTCTGTCCGCCGAATACCCAAGTAGGCTGGCCGCCCTGGCCGCTCCAGTTCAGACGGATATTGGTGCCGTTGACCTTGCTGCCAGGGTCAAAATTGTTATTGCCCCATGCCATAGTCCACGCAGTCCAGCCACCAGGACCGGACCCAAGATTCAAACGCGTGTAGGTTTGATTGTCGGTAGACAGGGCGCGCTGCAAGACCCAATTGCCGTTGACAGCCGACGCGCTTCCAGAGAGCGACGTGGTAAGGATCTGTCCGTAAGGGTTTGGACGATTAGCCGTTGCCTCTTGCGTGTAGGTAGCCCATCCGAGCGGCGCGTTGTTGCAATCAGCAATGATCGGTGGACCGTTGTCCGGCAACGTGCCGTTTTGTCCATGTCGCAATAGGCGCTGCCAGCCTGCCCATTTATCAGCAGTACCGATGCGGTGGTACAGATTCCCGCTGGCTGTAAAGCCAAGCTGATGCGTCGGGCCGCCCGAGAAGTCACCGCCAACTCCCCATTGCCGGAACGTGACGACGCCGTGCTGATTGCCGCCATCGGCCAAGCCATCCACATCGTTATTTTTGAAATCGAAATAGACGCCCATGTCGCGGTCTTGCGGCGCATAGTTCTTTGCGCGTGAGTCATCCACGATCACGCTGTTGAGCCAGTTGCCCACCGCCTGGGGAGGTCGGTAGCCGAGCGCATCCTGTTTCGTGGCCGGATTAAAATTGCCGGCATGCCAGATCTTGTAGGCATTCGCTCCCATCGAATAGCCGCCGACGACCAGGTCGTTATTGGCATCCAGTCCGAGATGCGTTGCAAACGCACCTGGCTTGTGAAACGTGATGTAAGCATCATCGGACTTGCCGCTTGAGGCAATCTCGATACACGGCGTACCGGCGCCGACACTGCCGATAGCGCCAGTAGATCCAGAGACCCGCAGGAGGCCGGAGACGCTGCCGCCGGCCAGCGGCAGGTAACCCTTTAGCGCGGCTTCCAGATTCGCCTGAAATATCACGGCGCCCATGTCGGTATCGTCGACAGTGACTTTCAGGTTGCCGCCGTCCCAGCCGATCTTCACGACATGGGATTTTTGACCGATGCCGGTGCCTTGTTGGACCGGTGTAAAGGGCAGCTTGTCTTGCTTGGAAGCGGGGTCGAACGTCACGGAATCCCAGAGCAGCTTCCAGTCGCGCCCAATGAATGGCAGCGGCGCGCCAAGGTAGCCGGTGCGTTGCCAGGTTCTGCGTGCGGTGGTGCTTTCGGTATAGACCTGATGCACGAACTGGCCGCCGTTCTCTGTGGTCAGGGTGCCGTAACCATCCGCGCCCATGGGCAGGCCGGTGGCTGCAATGATGCCGCGATCATTGGCGACCGACACATCGCGCACGCCAGTTTCCTGCAAAGTGTCACAGTTGATGTCGCTATTGGTGTAAGCGGGCAACCTGTGGAAATACAATTCATTGCCACGTGTCGGCGTCAGGTATTGCTGATGCGGATCGACTACTGCTAGGTGCTTGGCGATAGTTTGGGCCAAGGCCGGGGTCAAGCCGGCAGGCGTCACGGCGCGGGTGCCGTCCGTACCGGCCACGGTCTCTTCGCCGGTCGCCAATTCGGCCACGCCCTGGCGGTCCACGGTGGCAGGCGGGTTCGTGAAATTGGCATCGCCAAATGTCAGGGAGGTGGCTTTAATGTTCGCAAAAACCACGTCAGCGGCCAGCAGCATCATCGACTGCGTAGATTTTTGCAGGATCGGCTCAGGCTGACTGTAGACGCCCAGCAAGACGCCATTGTTCAACCAATACCCTATCCCGCGCATCGCATAGGTGTCGGTGCCATCGTCGCGGATTGTGACGTGGATCGTATCGGGCGCCACGACTTCGCCGGAAATGGTGGTTAGCCGTTTAATCTCACCCGGCAAGATGGTCATGTCTTCATTCGCCGCAAAGACTGCGGCAGTGATGCCGATTGCAGCGATCTTGAGCGGCGCTGTACCGTTGTGTTCAGCATTGACCAGGGCGGCGCGGCCTGCCTTGGTGATAATGATTTGGAGTCCGGGCATAGGGTTAGGCTTCAGTTAGGTTTAAACGGGCATAGATCACAGGGCGGGCAGTCGCTACCACGGCAATCGCGGCTTGCGTCTCGACACCCTGGGTAAACGTAAAGTGGCTACGGATGGACTTGGTGCGGTGGACCTCGGCGATCACATCATCGACAAATTCCGCGGTAGCGGACTGGCCGCCGGCGCCTGTGAGCGTCATGACCAGATCGAAGGTGTACGGTTCGCCCATCGGCGTTTTCTGCCACCACTCGCGCAGCAGGATGGCGCCGCCGAAAGCCGCGACCACATCCTTGACAGCCTTGGCCGTTCCCTTCTGGCGGTGGATCTTCATGGCGTTGCGTACCCGCGCGCGCCGCACCTCTTCCGTCCAGTAGGACTTCCAGCTATCGACCGACCAGTGCCAGGCTAACCAGGGCAGCAGATCAATATCGATGGTGTCCGGGTTGTGCAAGGTGCGCAGTGGAACCGGCACATCGGAGGTCCGGGCCGTGGCCGCTTCCAGCGCCCGCTCCAGCGGCGTGGAATTGGGCGGCAACAGGGATTTTATTTTTCTCTTGGTCATACCTTGCCCCAAATGCCGCCATACTCGATCTGTATGTCATCGCAGTAGTACGCCACCAGCTTCGATATTTCCGGATCTGTGGTCGGCGACACCAGGATGACGCGCTCGACGCCTGCAACATGCACCGCCGCGTCGATGCCGGAATGAGTCGGAACGCGGCCCAGCTGGTGCGCTTCCTTCGCATACATCTGCATGCGCTTGTTCGCTTCACCCAATACAACGGTCGGATCTGGACCTGAGAAGCTGTACAGCTTGACATGTACCTGGTAGCGGACGATTTGCGCGGCAACGACGGTGACGTAATCAGTCAAGGGCCGCACGCCATCATCAAGCATGCGGGCGGCGACGATGTCCAGCAGCTCCTGCGAGGGTGTCCCGTCGCCTTCATGCGACAAGATCGCTACTACCACGTGACCTGGCGTCGGGCTGGTGGCCGTCGCGTTGCGCACGCGACCGTCGCTGCTTAAAGCATGAAACACATACGCGCCTTCCGGCCCGGCCACGGACATGCCTTGCGGTGCCAACTGGATGCGGCGGCGGTAATCTTCGTCCGCTTCCATGACGGCAGCAGTACCTTTGTCAGGATCTGCCGGCCAGATCTGCAAGCGCGGGACGTCCATGTTCGCGCCGATCTGGTCCAGGTCCGATTTCATCGCATAGGCCAACATCAGGGCGCGGGCGGCTTCGTTGATGCGCTGGCGCAATTTCAATTCACGATAGGCGTTAAGCTGGATCACCTTGATGGCGGGATCGGATTCCGTGAGTTCGTCCAGATTGACGCCTTGCGCTTCCAGGTCGGCCAGATTCTGGGCCAGGATAGTCTCAAAATCTAACGGCTCGATGACATTGGGTGCCGGCAGTTGCGACAGGTCGATAGCGGCACTCATAGGTCGGCTCCAGGACCGACAGGAATATCCAGTTGGACACTCTGCTCATTGGTGACGCCGTCCAGCATTAGCGTGGCCTGTCCGTCAGCGCCGCGATGCAACTGCACGCCGGTCAAGGCAATGCGGTGCTCCCAGCGCAACACAGCGTAGGCGGTGGCGGCATAGATGCGCAGGACCGTGGCGCCGTTCAAGGGCTGATCGATTAACTCCGGTACTTCGGAACCATAGTAGCGGCGCATGACGCGGGAACCGACGGGCGTGCTGAGAATGTCGGCCAGTGACTGGCGGATGTGGGCGAGGAGGGCCATAGGGCGGCCAGTGCGGGCGTTCATCATTTCGGACCACCTGATTCGTCTTCACCCTTTTTGACGCCGCCGTGCGGGTGCTTGACCAGGCTGATGCCGGCAGCGACCACGTCCATGGTGGCCTGGATGATGCCTTGCACCACAGCGGTGGGACCGCCAGCCTTGCCGGCTTTTACATTCATGCCAGCATTCAAGGCCGACATGCCGTTGACGGTCAAGTTCTGGTTGACGACCAGATTTTTTTGCACCAGCAGGTTGCCGGTGCATTCCGTATCTTCGGCATTGGAGGTGACTTTGCTCGGCGCCAGGGTGACGCTGGTGCCGTCCGACAGCGTGGCCGTCAAGGTATGCGCGGTGCTGTCGTACTGGACGACAGTGCCGTCCTTGTAGCGGGTCGTGTGGTGCGCTGGATTGGTGGAGGGTGATTTGTATTTGTCGGAATAGATCGCCGGCAGGATAGCGGCATTGGCGAAATCGCCCTCGGGCGACAACACGATGACCTGTTCGCCCAGGGAAGGCGGAAACCAGGTCTGTGCATCGCCGGCCCGTAACGTGACCCAGGGACGCCAAGTTGTAGTGTTTTTTCCTACAAGGACGCGGACACGCTGGGCGTCATGATCGATGTCGGCAATGGTGCCGAATCGAATCAGATTCAGGATTATACGCAGCAGTTCGGAGTAGTCAGCAGTCATGCATTGCATGTTGCCGGGTTGCCGGAATCGGCGCACCTGGTAGCGGGTTGATATGAGGCTTACCAACTGCTGGCGAGTGTTTTGTTGCGAGGTGGCGTACTACAGTGCCGGTCTGGAAAAAGAACGCGGCGACGCGGTCAGTGTGGGGACACTCGACCACGCCACCGTGCCAGCAGCCTATCCTGCAAGCAAGGCCAAGGCCGCGCCACCTGTACAGGTAGGCCGAAGGCTATCATATTCGCGCAGGTATACCCAAATGCAAGACATTCGTTGTGGAAGTTGTTCCCGAAAACTCGGCCAAGGTGAATACATCACCCTGTCCATAAAATGCCCCCGCTGCGGGACATTGAATCATTTGATGAGGGCTACGCGCCCCGATCCAGAGCGCCTAAGAGCGCCACACGCTGGAGTTAGTCAAAGTGGAAGTCAATAAGCTGTACCAGGGCGACTGTTTGCCCTTCCTGGAATCCCTCCCAACTGAAAGCATCGACGCGCTGATTACCGATCCGCCCTATGCCAGCGGCGGCCTGCATATCGGTGCGAAGCAGGCCAGCACCACCACCAAGTACATGCAGACCAGTACAAAGCGTGAGTTCCACGACTTCGCGGGCGATCACCGCGATCAGCGTTCGCATTTGCGTTGGTCCATGATGTGGCTGTCGGAGTGCTGGCGCCTGTTGAAGCCGGGCGCGCCGGTTTGCCTCTTTACCGACTGGCGGCAATTGCCGACCACCACCGACGCATTGCAAGCGGCTGGGTTCTCCTGGCGCGGTATTGCCGTCTGGGATAAGACCGAAGGGACACGGCCAGTCCTGGGGCGGTTTCGGGCGCAGTGCGAATACATCGTATGGGGCAGCAAGGGAAACATGCCGACGGACCGGGGCGTAGGCGTACTGCCTGGCGTCATTCGCCAGGTCGTCAAGACAGCTGACAAGCATCACATTACCGGCAAGCCGCTAGAGGTCATGCGGCAAGTCAATCGTATCTGCGTGCCATCGGGGATCATTCTCGACCCGTTCGCCGGATCTGGTTCGACCCTGGTGGCCGCCGCAATGGACGGCTACCAATGGCTCGGGTGCGAGTTGTCGCAGCACTACCGGGAGGTGGCCGAAGCCAGGCTGCAGGCGGCTAGATTTTCAGGTGCTGTATCAGCGAATCTCGAATTAGTGCTTAATTGACGGTTATAAAATCGTGCAGTGGAACATGGCGGATTGGAACATATTTCGACCATTTTTTAAGGAGGCTGAGTAAGCATTTTGTTGTTCTTTTGTAAGCTCGGCTTCCCTGTTGAGGATTGCTTAAAATTGACCCAGCGTTATCGTCGAAATTTAACCCACCCTTTGACGTTCAAATTACTCCGTGCCTGTGGATAAGTCATCT
>Ga0210409_10002426_pt1 | contig 22170 bp, 23 predicted proteins | sample IncBWH17MmetaG_FD_161649 | JGI IMG/M metagenome (GOLD analysis project Ga0210409, IMG submission 161649) | Forest soil microbial communities from Barre Woods Harvard Forest LTER site, Petersham, Massachusetts, United States - Inc-BW-H-17-M | ecosystem: Environmental > Terrestrial > Soil >...
TTGAGAGACCGAGGCTTCGGGGCATCTCGGTAAGTACGAGTTGAGAGCTGACCGTACTCGCCGTCCAAGTGCAGAGGCGAACCCGGATGGCTGTGAACAGAAGTGCTAGCAGGACGGATCGATAAAAAGACCGAGCCGATCCACGAAGGCGCTCACGCTAATCCTTTTGCAGCATGACCTCAGTCGACTTGATAATGGCAGCGACGGTATCGCCCACCTTTAGTCCCATTTCCTCGGCGCTGCGCCGCGTAATTACACTGTCAATGATGTTCTCGCCCACTCGAACCACGACGTGGGCCATTACGTTCCCAAGTTTGACTTCTTCAACTTTGCCGACGAGGCGGTTGCGCGCCGAGAGTTTCATAGGGCTGGATGATATCTCCGCTGCGGAAACAAGTCCAGGTGAAACGGTAACTGCTCGGACCGTCTTGGCAGAGCGGTGAGAAAATGAAGTGTTCGCTCCGGGTGGGCGCAAACAGAGGGCTGCCAGTTCGGCATCGGATCGCAACTGGTCCGACCGGCGACATAGGCACGCTCCTGAACCACTTTAGGAGACGAACCATGCAGATGGGATGGAACGTTAAGGCCTATCTGGAGGAGAGATTGAGAGTCGAGTACGAAGATACCGTTGAGCCGGGCCGGAGTTTGACCCTACGTCCTGGAAAGAATGTGAACTTATATTCGCGCCCTCGTCACTAGCTCAAGTCACCCGGGTCACGCAGGTGACCGGAAGGCGCGCTCCTGGTCCTGGCGATGACTGGAGGTCATCCGCACGGCCTGAGAGTCTAATGCTTCTGCGCAATGGGCGCCTTCGGAGCGTCCGGGAGCTTTCGTTCGGAGGGATTCCAATCCTCTGGCGGAAACGTGATCTTCCAGAAAAGAGGCGCCGGCTCGGCGAACTTGATACCTACATCGGTCTTGCCGTCAGCATCCTTCTTTCCGGCAAAAGCCACTTCGCAAGGCATCTCTTCAGCTGTCTTCGTATTGACGATCGATATGACTTGCGCGCGCACCACCGTGGCGGCCAGGCGCACCATGCATCCATGCGCGCTGACCAGGACGGTTTGTGTTGCTTCCTCAAAACTTTCGCTTCCGCTCTTTCCACGAACCAGAACGGTGATAGCGATTTGTACACGCTGTGAGCGCCGCCGTTGTGCAGAATTATCACGGTCTGGAACGCCGATCGCAGCCGTAGTGTCTGGAGTTTGCGCCATAGCCGATATTCGACTCTTGAGTATAACAACAGGTGAGGGGGCGGTAGGGACCGACTCTCGGGCACGTGCGTGTTAGACACTGCCCGACCTAGCGTTCGCTCCCCTACCTCGATTGATGGAGAAATCATTTTTCAGGCGATGCCGGCCCGAGCATGGTCTAGGCGCCGAGGACAGACGATGGGTACACGGGACTCACCTGGTTCCGGAACAGCTCGACGATGTTCAAGTCGACCTGACTGACGATGAGGCCGGCGAGAGTGGTTACGTCAGTAGGCAGAAGGATTGTGATCTGTAGATCAAAAACAGCGCCGAATCGCACCCGGTGTAGGGGATGGAAGTCATGCTAGACTCCGTTCGAGAGTCATTCCTGATGCAATCTGAACGACGTCGCGCCCCTCGCTACCAGCTTGTCGCCAACGCCGAGGTTGTTGAATTGCGGTCCGACGCACACTTCAAGGCGCGTACTTCTGACGTGAGTCTCCTCGGCTGTTATGTGAACTCGGTCAACTGGCTCCCGGCAGGCACGGACATCCAACTCCGAGTCACGCACAACGATACGACCTTTACAGCCCTTGCTACGGTCGCTCGTTCCGAGCCTGCCATGGGAATGGGAGTGAGATTCACGGTGGTCGAGTCAGATCAGCGGACGGTCCTGAAGAACTGGCTGGCCGATCCAAGCCGGGCTGCCTCGTAGCTCACGAAGAGTTTATATATATATATTTCCGACAAGCGCATCGGGAGTACCGGCAAATAGGGGCTGTGCGCTAGCGACTAGTTGAAAGTCTCCAATTTCGTGAAATAGATGTTTGTCTCGGCGGGGTCCGCGATGATGTTGCGTAACGATTGCGGAAAGAAATCGAACAATTGCGACGGAGAGAACGAGAACCGGAGACCGGAGCGTTCCAGTGCTTCCCACAAACATTGAAAGCATCGTTCTACGTGTGGTATCGTTCCCGCCAAAGTACTACCAAGGGGCCCAAGTCAAAAGGCGGTTATTCGGAGGGAGCATTCATGAAACGTAGATTTCCCGGCGCTTTGGCGGCGGTTTTGGGTTTGCTCGTTCGAGTGTTGCCCGCCTCTGCGCATCATTCCTTTGCGGCGGAGTTTGACGCTAATAAGTGCAGCGATATCACGGGTATTCTCACGACTTTCGAATGGCAGAACCCGCACGCGTATTTTCACTTAGATGCAAGGGATGCTGGCGGCGATCTGACCTCGTGGACTTTTGAGACTGTGTCTCTCTCCACACTGAAGAGGAGCGGAACCACGAGGCGGGATTTCATTGATAACGTCGGGAAAACAGTCACCGTAAGAGCCTGTCTCGCCAAGAATGGTATGAAGAACAGAGCTGCTGCCGAGACAATCAAGCTATCGGATGGCCAAGTGCACAGAATCGGGCAGGACGTCGAAGGCAAATTTGGCGATAGCCCGCGAGAATGAATACCGACACCGTGGCGGGGGGACTGGCTCGGAACGATCGTGAAGTCGGCCGCTTATCGCGCGTTTGCCGGTTCGGAGAAATCAAAACACACCGACTCCTCGTCTATGCCCTGGGTACGGCGGCCATGCTTGCGGCTCTGTGCGTGGCTTCCAACAAGCTCGCCGCTGCCCAGGAAGGAAAAGCCGAACCCGTCGACAGGAAACCAAATGGGCAATCATTGCCCAAGGGTGGACCAGCGCCGCGAACAGCGGACGGGCATCCGGACCTGTCTGGAGTTTGGTTTCCGGGAACGAGCGGAGGTTTTACTTTCAATGCTGCCGCGCGCAGGCAATTTGACCCCAAGGTGACGCCAGAGGAGCCGCCTCCTTATCAGCCCTGGGCGGCCGCAAAAATCAAAGCGATGACCGCGACAGATTATGAGCTAGGGCGGGCGTCGGTGAATTGCATGCCGCGCGGTGTTCCGGGCATGTTCCTGATCGATCCATATCCAATACAGCTGGTTCAAACTCCCGGACAGCTGGTGCAGCTGGACGAGCTCAACAACAACTTTCGTGTCATACATACGGATGGACGTCCGCATGCCCAAGATCCCGATCCGTCGTTCGATGGAGACGCAGTTGCCCGTTGGGACGGAGACACGCTGGTCATCGACGTGGTTTCCATTGATGAGAGGACCTGGAACAACTTTACGGGGTGGTTTCATAGCGATCAGGAGCATGTGATCGAGCGCCTCAGCCGTCCCAGCATGAACTACCTCATCTACCAAGTTACGATCGAGGACCCCAAGGTGCTCACGAAACCTTGGACGTCTGCTCCTCGTCAATATACTCTCGGTCATGAAGACTTGCTCGAATACTACTGCACAAATAACCAAGATGTAGACCAATATAAGTCGCTCAAAGAGAAGGAATCGAACGGCAATAAGTAGGAGAGAACTATGAGCCGTAAGTTTCATGGCGGGTTGGCGGCGGTTTTGGGATTGCTGTCGTTCGCGATCCCCGCTCTGGCGCACCACTCTGCCACAGCGGAGTTCGATACTTCGAGGACGTTCACGGTGAAAGGCACGATTACAAGACTCGAATGGGTTAATCCGCACGTTTATCTGTACGCGGACGTTAAGGATGAGAGCGGGAATGTGACTGCTTATTCGTTTGAAGGCGGCCCTCCGGGTAATCTGCGAAGGACCGGGGTGATGAGGACCATGTTTAATGTGGGAGACGTGGTCACGATCGACGCATTTGTCGCCAAGGATGGTTCGAAGCACCTCGGGCTTGTTAAGGTCATCCACTTTGAGGACGGTCACACGATTGTCTTCGGCAGCGCTGCCGACAGCGAAAGTAAATAAAGGCAAAATATGGTTCCCAGGATCGAGGCGCTCAGACGACCGTGTTGCGGAACTGGACCCGAGTGAGTCGGAATAACCTAAGGCCAGGGGAAGGTCAGCGATGAAGCGTCATCTCGTTAGCTACTTCGTGGCGACAGGGATCGCGTTAACTGTTTTGTACTTCGTTTCCAGGCCCGCTGGTGCCCAAAACAGCAGAGCTGCGCCTGGAGCTTTTGAGAATAGGAAGGTACCGACAGGCTTCGGACCGGACGCAGATCAACTCTTTGCTGGAGCCGATCCGGATGGAACGGGACTTCCGTGGAAGGAACCTCCTCCCGATGTAGTCGCGGCGGCGAAGAAGGCCCCGACGCCGCATCTCGCGGATGGTCATGCGGACCTGACGGGTTTCTGGCAACCAGCCGGGTGGGGTTACGCCGTCACCGGTGGAAAGCTGAGTGAGGACGGGAAGACTTACTATACCTCCGGCCGACGTGGCCCGAGGGAGGGTCCAGTGCAGTCGCCAGAAAAGGTTGCTGAGCTCAGGAAACGGCTGGAGGGTCCGAATCTGCCTCCTTACAAACCTGAACTGGTCGCCAAGGTCAAATATCTGGGTGAACACCAGACTCACGAGGACCCGGCGTTTAAGTGTGCGCCGAAAGGGTTTCCCCGCGTAGGTCCGCCAACCGAGATCGTCCAGGTTCCTAATGAGATCGTGTTCCTCTACGACACGGTCAACTCCTCAGAACAAAATGCCTTTCGTGTGATCTCGACCGATGGCCGGGAACATGATCCGACTCTGAATCCCTCGTATTACGGAGACTCGATCGGGCACTGGGAAGGAGACACCATGGTCATCGACGTGACCAATTTCGTTGATGATACCTGGCTCAGCCAAAACGGGACGATTCACAGCGATGCCATGCATGTGGTTGAAAAGCTGGCTCGCGAAGGCAACGTGATCACCTGGCAAATTTCTGTTGAGGACCCAAAGGTGTTCACTGCGCCCTGGGTGATCACTCGCCACTTGGTGCACGGGCTGAAAGGCGGGCACGCGTTAGAAGAATCTCCGTGCGTAGAGCACGACTCCGGCCATCTGGTAAACGACGATCGTAATTAGAAAGCAGTGCTGGGAGATTGTGCGGCGTCGGATTGATTGGGCAGTGAATTGACGCATTCAGTCCGGAAGTCCGTTCTCCTCCGGTGGCCGCAACTACCCGCACAAGGCATCGAAGTCCGCAGAGAGCGAGCCGGGAATACCGGGCCTCCAAGATCCTTAACGGCACGGGATTCAAGGGCGAGATCCCTTGGGCATTTTCTTGACAAGGGGACTATCGCATAGTTAGCCGTTAGCGGGCGCGAAAGTGCACGGCGGAAATCGCCCCATGGGAAGCCAAAATCAAAATGCATCTCGTTACCTTTTTCCAATGGCTCAATGAAACGCCGTTTAGCGTTGCGCTCCGTGAGAACGACTGGCCCTTCCCCATCATCGAGACGTTCCACATCCTCGGGCTGGGTTTATCGGTCGGAGTGATTATCTGGGTGGACCTGCGGCTGATTGGCCTCACGATGAGGAGTCAACCCGTTTCGCAAGTGGTGAGCCAGCTCGAGCCATGGGCGATTCGTGGCTTCGTAGTCATGTTCCTCAGCGGGTCGCTGCTGTTTTTTGCCGAGCCTATGAAGTGCTACAGCACCATAGCATTTCGCTTCAAGGCGGTGATGCTGGTCCTAACGAGTTTGAATGTATGGTACTTCCATGCCAAGGTTTATCCGAACGTGGCCGAATGGGACGAGGCTGCAGTCATGCCATGGCGGGCCAAGATGGTGGGGTACGTATCCATGATACTCTGGTTTGGGATCATCATCGCGGGACGGTGGACGGCATATTTGTAAGTACCGAACGGCTCCAGTCCGCTGATGGTAGCGGACAGCAAAGAATCACAAGAGGGCGAGGGAATGGATTTCCTGCGCATTCTGCCCAGGTGGTTTTTCCCCTGGTGCGAGAAAACCGCCATTGGCAGCATCATCCAACACTCGCGATGGTCTTTCGCGATCATCGAGACAGTCCACATCATGGCGCTTGCGGTGCTGTTGGGCTCTTTTCTGATTGTTGATCTGCGTCTACTCGGGTACGGCATGCGGCGGCAATCGGTTGCCGAGGTTGCCAAACAGTTCGGACCGTGGAGCTGGCGTGCCTTCGTGGTCATGGTCGCGACGGGTATCCCTATGTACTTATCGGAAGCGATAAAGCTCTCTACGAGCGGCCCGTTTTTCTACAAGATGGCATTCCTCTGCCTGGGAGTCTTGTTTCATCTAACGGTCCATAGGAAGGCGACGAACTCCAGTGTGAACGTGAGCACGGGACTCGCCAAAGTGGCAGCGTGTCTGTCGCTGATTTGCTGGCTAGCCGTTGCATTGGCTGGGCGGGCAATCGCGTACCTGTAGCTCGAGTCGTTTTCTAGCCCGTCTCGCCTGTCGTGTATTGAATCCTCTCTGATGCTTCTGATCGAACGCTTGGCCGATCCACTGACTGCTTTCTTAGCCCTAGCTACGCTCGTGGTTCGCCCCCCTCTGCCCTGAGTCTCACTGGCATGCATTATTTAACCGTCTCCGCGCCCCTGTTTTGTGACCTCTTCAGCGACTCGCGGCGCCGCAAGCGCACCTGATCTTTAAGTGCCTGCCAATCGCCATCCCGCAGCGGCCCACTTGCTTGACAGGAAAGCGTCGGTTTGTCAGACTCCTCCCAATTAAAATTTGGAATGCGAGGTACTAGCATCATGCGGTGCAGAGATCATCGTGTTCTCCTCGCACTTTTCGGTGTGTTGCTCGCGGCAGTCCCTGCCCTAGCGCATCACTCGTTCACGGCGGAGTTCAATCCGGATAAGGAATTTTCGGTGACAGGTGTGCTGACCAAGGTCGACTGGATCAATCCGCACACTGCTACGTGGGTCGACGTGACTGATGAGAAATCCGGCAAAGTGGAGAGCTGGGGATGCGAGGGGAATCCTCCCAGCACGTACAGCCGCTCCGGAGTACGCAAAGAGGACTGGAAGATAGGTGAGGTCGTTACCATGACGTGCCTGGTTCCGAAGGATAATTCGAAGCAGTGGGGATTCCTGAAGCAGATCAAGTACCACTCCGACGGACACGTTCTTGTGTTTCGACAGGGAGGAAATTAACGAATTGGAACGCGCATCTCATCGCCATGCAGACCATGGTACGGTGATCGCTTTCCTGGGAGCGGTGTTGTTCTTTGGCGTGGTGTCGCCGCTGTCCATTCCAGCTCTTGCCCAAGAGGAGCACGCTTCAGCGCCTCGTTCGGCCGCGAGCAAGCCAACACCACGGACGCCCGATGGGCACCCTGATTTCAGCGGGTTCTATAACCTCGTCGACATTTACCACGGAGACGCCAAAGAAGAGAAGCCGGGGCAGCACGTCGTCAATAGATCTGAGGATGGTTCGGTCTTCTTTGACTACGGAGGGGCCAACGGAGGAGGAGACGAGGGAGGCACCAGGATTCGGCAAACTCAGAACGGCAAGGTCAACCTACTGGATCGCCTTTGCGTATCGTGCGAAAACCCTCCTTACAAGCCGGAATACATGGCTAAGGTCAAGGCCATCGGCGACGCCATGTACGGCGATGCTTCACCACTTGACCCCCAGTATGATTGCAAGCCGTATGGCGTCCCACGAGGTTCGCTCAGGGGCGGGGGCGGCTACGCAATGCAGATCGTTCAGAATTCCTCAGTTGTGGCATTTCTCTACGAGGATAGGCCTGGTCCGTACTTTCGAATCGTGTATATGGACGGACGTGGGCATCCGGAAGATCTGGATAAATCCTATTTTGGACACTCCATCGGGCACTGGGAGGGCGATACTCTGGTCATTGACGTAGTCGGATTAAATGACGAGACCTGGCTTGGTTCGGGTACCATTGGTCCGAGGTACGCGATGATGCACAGTGATCAGTTGCACGTGGTCGAACGCTGGACGCGCACAGGAGACGTGCTCACTTACGAAGGTACCGTCGAAGATCCGGTCATGTTCACCAAACCGTGGGTGATGACGCCCCGCCAGACGCAAATTGCCTCTCCCGACGACTATATCCGGCCAACGATGTGCTTGCCGTACGATAAAAACCATCTAGTGAAAAAAGACGATACCCCGTACAGCAACCTGGCAGCTTCCAGTCCAGGGAAATCCGAAGGGAATGTAACCGCTGCGCTCGCCAAAATGTCTGGAAATTGGAATGTCACCATTCACAGCACGATTGAGGGGATCTTGAAGGAACAGTGGACCGTTGAACAGGACGGCGTCAAGATTATGGGTACCGTGAAGACCAAGAACGGCGACTTACCGCTGGAAGGGTCGCTCAGCGGAGACATTCTCCTCGCTACCATCAAGGATCAGGACAAGAAGTATGAGGTTCGCGGTACCGCAGTTGGGAACGATTTCGACGGCACGATCAGGATGGGCAAGAACGAGTTTCGCCTTGACGCCAAGCGGGCCCAGTAACGGGGATGGAGCGGCGGGGATTTCCCGGCATTGAAGATCCATCTTCGAACCTCTCGAGCGATCGCGAAACCATTGACTTCCGATCTGAACCTCTCGACCGGGTGGACGACGGCAGGGTCGTGGACGATTCGCGGAGGCGGGGGAAATCGTTCCTGGCTGACCAATGCCAGTTCATTGCCGAAGAACTTGCGACCCGGACCTAGGCGCATTCACTCCACGGCGGTGTTCGGCTTTCCAGCAAAACAAGGCTGCGCTTTCGATTGCGCGCCTGAGAACGAACCCCGCACGTCGATTGGAAACCGTAGCCCGCTCGCGGTCTTAGAAAGGCCTCGTCCCAAAGTTTCCGCCCAGGAATTGATGCCGCTCCCTCCAAAACGGGAGAGCGGAGCCGGACTGGCGTCCCATCGGCTCTAAAAGAGAATCTTCAAACCCAGTTGGATCGCACGGGGGCCTCCTGACCCGATTTCGGGGTTGGAGCTGCACACGTCAGGCGTGGAGGCCGCAGTACCGAACGGCTGGCCGGAAGGATCCGCCGGAGTCGAATTCGCACCCCCCGCGGCCCCATTCGGATTGCAGAAGATCGGATGGTTGAGAACGTTGAAGAACTCGGCGCGGAATTGTGCGCTAAGCCTGTCGTTGAACTTAATGGCCTTGCTGATCGACATATCCAGCTGCCTGAAACCTGCATCGCGCCAGAGGTTGCGGCCTGAGGTCCCGTAGCTTCCGAAAGCAGGGGGAACCAAAACCGAGTTGCCGAGGGCGTAGCAGCCGATATTTGTAAGAGAGGCTAGTGCCAGCGCTTGCTGCGCGCCCTTGAAATGACTATTGACCGCCGCAGTACAGGCCGCCATGATTTTGCCGGTTGGGTCATTGCCCGAAAACGGTAGTCCGCCCGCACAGCCTGCGCCCGGTGTGCAGTTTGTGCTGGTCCACCCATGGACCGGGGTGAAGTCGGACGGGTTACCGTAGAAATTCCATTGTTCACCCATGCTGCCGGCAGCATTGTTAATTTCGCCGGTTCCGCTGAAGTCGTTGGTGAGATCGGACTGACCCCAGGGGGCGCCGCTCTGTAACACCGCGACCGAGTTGACCGCCCATCCCTCGAGCATCTGCCCGAAGCCTTTGCGCCCGGGAAGCGGGTAGGTCACTGAAATCGTACCGCGGTGTCGCAGGTCGTAGTTCGTGGCCATGTAGAGTTGCGAGCGAGTGCTCGCGTAATTGTTAATGGGAACGGAAAGGTCGGACCCCCTGCCTTGGTCGGAAGCATCGGCCAGAGCGTGGGAGTAGGTGTAACCAGCGACGAACGAGAGTCCGTGGTAATTCCTCCCCGTAAGTGTTACCTGCAGGCCATTGTAGCTGGACATAGAAGAGTTATTGATGATTGATATGTCCTGCAAATACGAGAAACACGAGTTCTTTCGATTGAACGGCCCGCCCGAGCCGCCTGGTGCGCCCGCCCCCAAGGCCGCAAAAAGAGCAGCATTTGTACAGGGTGCAGTGAATGGCCTGGCTGCCTGTTCGGCAGCAGTATTCGGGGCGCAATTGTCGTAAGGAGTTGGGTCGGCCGCACTAGCGATGCAGGCGGCGGCCGCACTGGCTGGATCGGCGGGGTTTCCCCATCCGGAGCTGAAGCCGCCGACAGGCAGTGCCTGATTGACGTCGATCATCCCCACCAACTTCACGGCATGGTTGCCAACATAATTAAGTTCCAGGCTGATATTGTTGGTAATGGCCTGCTGGATGCCCAAGCTCCAGTTCTCCACGTAGGGTGTACGAAACTTGGGATCGATTCCTACGATGCTGCAGGGCGCGGGAGCTGCCACATAACCCCCCGTCGCTGGCAATGTAAAACCGTCGCCGCAGGCGGGAGAGGCGGCGCCGGCGTAGAGGGGCAAATTGGTGCTGCCGATCGGCTTGGTAGGGTCGAACGCTTGCCAGTTCGCTGTGATCGGAGCGAGACCCGAACCGGGAGTGTAGGTGGTTGAGGCGAGGCCAATGTTGCCGGGCGGAGGAAGCGGCGTCGGGCTGCCGTTATTGAATAGGGGGAGGCCTGTGGGAATCGTGCGCAGCCCGAGCAGGTTGCCGATGGCGTTCGTTACATCGAAGGTGAGCGCGGATTCATAGATGATTCCGGCTGCTGCGCGGACTACGGTCTTCGCATTACCCCGGAGGTCCCACGCCACGCCGAGACGCGGCGCGAAGTTGTTATGATCGCCTTGATAGGGAGCCGAGATCCCACGGCCGACCTGGACCAGTCCACTATTTGGATCGAAGTTCGCTAACTGATTGTGTTGGTCCTTAATGACTGTCGCGAGCTCATAGCGTATACCAACATTCAGGGTTAGTCTCGGCATAACCCGCCAGTCATCCTCGAAGAAGGCAGCGTAGCCGGTATTACTGATACGCCGAACCGGATCGCCCGTGAAAAGACTGGCGCTCCTGAGATTACCGGTGAAGAAGTTTATAAGCCCTTTTCCACCCGCACCTGAGAACGTCACCGGGCCCTTACCATTCGAAGTGATGTCCTCGCTGGCGCGGTTGGACTGAATTTCGCCGCCAAACTTGAAGGCGTGCTTCCCATGCAATACCGAGATGTTATCGAGGATCGATAGCACGCTCTCCGGTCCTGTGATGTGCGGCCCAATGCTTTGCCCTATACCGTTCCGGTTGGAGAGTCCGCCGATCGTAATCACCGGCATTCCAAAATAAAACGGATTCGTTATGCCCGTGGGCATCACGTAGGTGGCACCGTTGAAGGGGTAGTGCGCCGGGTTGAGCGTGTGGTCGCCGCTTTCGAAGTCCTGGAAGTAGTGGGAGTAGCCAAAACGGACTTCATTCACCCAGCTGGAATTCGGGGTCCAGGTCCAGCTTCCCAAAGCGGCTTGCGCCCGCGCGTGTTGTAGATTCTCCCATTCTTTCCTGACGATTGTTGTAGGATCGCCCACCGCGAGGCCGTTCCCCTGGCTGAAGAAATACATGCCCTGCAATGAATGGTGATCGCTGAGGTGGTAGTCCACCTTCCCGAGGCCGCCGTGAATCGAGTTGGTGCTAGGGATCGCGGTGTATACGCCCGTCCCTGGTCCTGGGTTTACGGGGAAAAAACCGAGGAAGCCACCGGCGGGCTGCCCGGAGACAGGGGTGCAGTTCCCCGTAGGGGTCGGGGTTCCGAGCGTAGCTTTGTTAAAGCTGAGGCCCGACAATTCCGCACTGAGGGCAGTCAACCGCGCTGTAGGCGACTTCGCAGCGGTTAGGCAAGCGTCAATGAGGCTCGTTGTCGGATCGCCGATCGAGGTCGTGACGGGGAAGTTGTGCAGGATCGGATTTCCAATCGAGTAGAGTTGCCCTTCATAATTAAGGAAGTAGAACAGTTTGTCTTTCTTGATAGGTCCGCCAAATGTACCGCCGAACTGCTCGAGCCCAACGTCCGCCTTGGGAGCCGGCGGTGCGTCAAAGTAATTGCGCGCATCAAAGGCAGTGTCCCGACCGTACGCGTAGCCAGAGCCGTGAACCGTGTTGGTTCCCGATTTTACTCCGACGTCGACGATCGCGCCGGGCTTCCAGCCGTATTCGGCCCGAGGGTTTTCTTCCGTCTTGAGTTCATCAATGGCGTCGACCGGCAAGAGCGTACCCGCATCGCCCGCGTGCAAGGACGAATTCATGACGCTTTGTCCATCCCAAGGGGTGCTGGAGTAAATGCCGTTCACAAGGTAGATATTGTCGTGGGCTCGGAGGCCGTTGGTGCTTTCCGAATAGGAGGTTCCGCCTGGATAGATCATCACGCCCGGCCGCAGTTGGAGCAGATTCTGAAAGTTCCGTCCGTTCATGGGCAAGCTATCGATGATCTGGCTCTGCAGCGTTCCGCCCAATTCCGCGTTGGTGGCGTCGACCAGCGGAAGCGTCTCGGTGACAATGACGGTTTCCGTTTCCTGGCCGGGTTGGAGCGAGAGGTCAACACGCAGATCCTGATTGACCTCCAATAGGATCCCCGAGCGCTCGACGGTCCTGAACCCCTTGACCTCGGCACGGATCGTATAGTTACTCGGAAGCAGGTTGGGTGCGTTGTATTCTCCCGCTCCATCGGCGGTCAACATTCGCGAAACACCTCTTTGCGTGTCAATGATCGTGAGTTTGGCGCCGGCTATCACGCCACCGCTCTGGTCCGTGACCGTTCCCAGAATCCGGCCTGCATTCCCTTGTGAGAACAGCGGAAGACAGATCAAAAACATCCCAATCGTCGAGGCAACCAGTTGTATGGTTCCCTTCAGGCGAGGCCCAATTGGAGTCACGGTCCCAGATGTCTTACATCTCATCGGAAAAACTCCTTTGAACTGACCAGTTGGGAAACCAAAATCTAGTGGACACCCTATGACACGCGCCCAATGGGCATGTCAAGGCAAAAAAATACCGCGCGTCCAGTGCGATTGTTGGGCGAATCCGGAATCGCAGATCAACTGTTTCAAGGAATGGTTTGCTGGTCGAGATGTCGAACGATCTAAATTACCGTCAGACACAGGGAGGGGTTATTCCTCATTCAACGGACAGGGTCCGACCGATGGCCGGCTCGGCTTGAGAGCCTAGCTACTTGATCGGGAGCCGCTCTCTGGCGCGGTTGGCAGTCTCGGCCTGACTTCACTACCTGCGGCCGCGTTGAGTCACAGCTCGATCGTGATAGAAAAGCACTCTGCGTTTCCAAACTGAAACCGTTTTACCGGAACCCCAATTCCCAGGGGCCAACCATAAGCTCGAACTGGCACGACGAGCCTGAATCAGCGGTGTACATGGCGTCTCTTTTTTGTGAGACAACGATTGCTGTCGTTGATTGTTCAGCCTCTTACAGGAATGCCTTCTAGGCGAGGAGTGTGCGGAAGGATCGGATTTTTGTGGCCGAGTGAAGGAGCGGCTTCCGTTCGCGTGGCTGTACTCGCGCTACGCCCGGCCATCGATTGCGTCGATGAAATTGCTGCGGGCGCTGCTGCTAGCTCGGTAGCTGTACAGGACGGACCGTTTGGACTGGATCAGAGAGGCGACGCGATACTCGCGAGACTCTGAGGCCGCAACTCGGTCGGTCACCGACGCACGGTGTGAGGTAAGACAGCAGCTACTCCGGGGCGAAGTTATCACTCCTTGCATCAGTGATAATGTGTTTCCCCTAGTGCCAGGCGGCAGGAGCCCTCGTGCCTTGCCCTCGCGAAGGCTCCCGCAGCCCGCAAACTTCAGAATTCTATCCTCAGTGCAAACTGGATTTGCCGTGGAGTTCCCTGCTGTTGTGTAATCTGGCCTGCCCCCTGTGTCGGCGCTTCCGAGAACGGACTCAGGTCGCTTGAATTACCCGCGAATGCCCCGGCGGCCGGCTCGCCGAAGTTTGGATGGTTCAGGATGTTGAAGACTTCGGCGCGGAACTGCAGCACGCCGCCTTCTCCCAGAAATCCGAGCTTCGTATCCTTCACCAGCGAAAAATCCCAACCCCTTACCGGTGGCCCGCTCAAGATGTTGCGCCCCGAAGTGCCTAGCTGGCCGATCGTGCAAGGGCAGCTCGGCCCCGCTTGCTCTGAATCGGGGCTATTCGACATCGGCGAGATGGAGAACATGGCTGGGTTGTACCACTGGTTAATATTCCCGGTGATGACCGTGTTCGGGTTGTAGAGTATTGGGGTGTAGGCACAGGGATTGTTGCCGGACGGCGGCTGGCCCGGCTGTGAGGTGCAAGGGTATTTTGCAAGCAGGGCTGGGGTATTTAGATTGACTCGGTCAGCTTGGCCCTGCAGGACGCCCGAATTCGAGCGTTGGCCGCCGAGAATCACCGAGAAAGGTTCGCCGCTCTCGATACTTACGATGCTACTGATCCACCAACCGTTCGCGACTTTTGTGAGGAAGCCGCTGCCGGTCTTGAAGTCCGGGAAGTGATACAGCATGTTGAATTCCCAGTTGTTCGGGACATTGAAGCAGGCGGGGCCGGTATCCACTTGTTTCGGGTACAACGGATCGACACCCAGGAGGCCGCCCGCGACCAAGCAATCGCGGACGTTCTCCTGGCCTTGGGTATCGTCTGTCACCCGGCTGTGGGTGTAGGAGCTTTCGAATTCCAGTCCATGACTGACTCGCTTGGTCAAGACGACTTGCAGGCCATTGTAACGCGACTCAGAAACGGTGGCGTGGTTCAAGGTGCTCGGCATGTTCGGGTTCACGTTGACGTATTTGGGTGAACCAGTATCCCAGAACTGCACCTTGCCGTTGACGCAGAGACTCGCAGGGTTGCCGCAGGGACCGGTCGAGGTAGGAAAGATCGGATTCGAGTCCCGAGTCGTGGGTAAGTGAACTCCGTGGTCTCCGACGTAGGCCACCCCAAGCCCCATGTCCCAGGGCAACTGCTGCTGGATGCTCACGTTGTATTGGATCATATACGGGCTCAACCAGTGGTATTCCATGAACTCAGGTGTTGTGCTCGATGGTACGTTCAGCACGGACGAAGTCAGAGGAAATTGAACAGGCCAGAACGCCGTCACCGCAGGTAGGAAAATATCGGTCAACCCGGAAAACGGCGGAGCCCCGCTGCCGAGTGCAGACGCGATATTCCCAAGATCATATAAGAGTCCGAAACCGGAGCGCAGCGCCGTCTTGCCGTTTCCAAACAGATCATAGGCCATCCCGACCCGGGGACTGAAGTTGTGCAACGAATTGTTTTGAATCATGGGCCCAACCGTAAACGGGTCGGTGTAATCGTTGAAAACCCTAGACTGCCGCCCGTTAATCTCGCGCGGGGTTGTCATGAATTCATACCGTAAACCTAGGTTCACGGTCAGTCGCGGAAACACACGCCAGTCATCCTGCCCATAGAACCCGAGAGTGTTGAAGATTCTAAATCGATTCTCATTTGAAAACGCGGGATCGTACTCTATCAGGTAGGGCTGACTCTGCAAGAAATGAGGGAAGTCGGCGAATTGGATCTGCCCGTCAGCTGAATTAAAGGACTGAGTTCCGTCATTCCACCGATTACCCAGGAACCCAAACTTTAGCGCGTGTTTGCCCCGAGTCCATGACACGTCGTCACTCAGGCTGTAGACGTTCTGAAGGTCGAAGGTCCCTGGGTACGCGTTGTCGGAACCGAATTCGCTATACGAGCCGCCGGCTACTCCGCCGATGTCGATGATGCCGGTCGGATGGCCCGCTACCAAGGGAGGACCCAAGTTATTGTTGGGCAGGCCGACGTTATGAGTCGCTTCGTTCTGGTGGGTCCGGCTGAAGGAGAAGCGCACGGTATTGAGTAGCGATGGCGAGAAAATGTGGTTCTCGGACAACGTAATCCACTGGTTCCTCGATGCCGTCAAATACCTGAAATAAGTGTAGCTCTTGCTGGCGTTGTCGAGAATGGCGTTATCAATCGTGTACCGAACGAAGAGCGTGTCCGCCGCCGAAAAATTCTGGTCCACACGGATCTGCCCATAGTTCTCGGGCGTGCGGCTATGGTCCCCGTACTCATAATGGGGAAGCCCGCCGCTGGCCGCCGCTAGGTTGGGGTTGGGTACGATCGCCAGGATAGGAGCAATGTTTCTGTCAATCGTTACGGTGTATGGGATCGTTGGATCATTGGGGTTAGGGCCGAGGTCCGGACACGGTCCCACGGTTCGGGCAGGCTGGGCGCCAATGCCATTCCAGACCACATCGTTTGCCTTGCCGTGGCATCCCGCCGCAGGAACGGTGTTATCGTTTGTGACCCCGAGGTTTTGTCGCACTCCCTCGTAGACGGCAAAGAAAAACGTCTTGTCCTTCCTGATCGGGCCGCCGAACGCTCCCCCGAACTGGTTCCTTTGAAACTCGGGGATCTTCCCGACGTCGAAGAAGTTCTTCGCATCGAGCTTGGAGTTTCGCAGGTATTCAAAAGCGTCGCCGTGGAACTGGTTCGATCCGCTCTTGCTGACTGCCACCATCTGGCTGCCCATGGTCAACCCGTACTCAGCCTGGAAATTCGAGGTGATGACTTTATACTCCTTGATGCCGTCCACACCGAGGGTGGTACCGGCTTGGGAAGAAGGGTTGCGACCTGCCGAGTTTTGCAGGACGGCCCCGTCGAGCGTGAAATTGTTGGACCGCGGCGGTGCCCCGTTGACGCTGAACGACGTACCCAAATCGGCGACGTTCCTGTCGGGGTTGACGCCCGGTTGCAACAAGCTCAGGTCTACGTAGTCTCGGCCGTTCAGCGGCAGATCTTCCATCCGCTGCTCGTTCACGAGACCTCCCAAGGTGGCATCCTGGGTATTCACGATGGGTGCTTCCCCAGTCACGACGACCTGCTGAGCAGTCGATCCCACTTCGAGAGCGAAATTGATCACCGCTTGGTCGGTCACCTCGAGGGTAATGCCCGATCGCGTCTCCGTCTTGAAACCGGCGTGCTCCGCTTTCACTTCATAGTGACCCACGGGCAGTTCCGGTACGCGATAAGCGCCGTCTTCCGCGGTCATCACCGTCCGCATGAAATTCGTATCCACGTTTCTGATGGTCACTATGGCATTCGGCACCGACGCGCCGGATGCGTCTTTGGCTATACCCAGAATCGTCCCCGCAGGTAATTGGGCGATGGCCGGAATGGCCACCAAAATCAACGCTGCGGCCCAGAACATGCTCCAACATATTTCTTTGCGATACGTTGACATGTCTTCTCCTCTGGCCAACTCGTCCGGGAGCTCTCGTACCGCCCAGTGCGTTTTTTGTATGTTCTTGTGCTTCCGTTCTTCTACTTTTCCGTGGAGGTTTGAACCGGATATCCCGACTTCAGCTTCCGTTTGCCGAGAACGTACGCCCGCCGTCCACTCGTGTCAAGCTCATTTCAGATCGCCCCCAGATCGCCCCGGCTCTTGCTCCGCCGGCTTCACACCTCTAGATAGTTTGATCTCTTTCCCCCAACACTTTTCGAGGTTCGAAATGATCGCCCGACCGAGAAGCTACCGCGGAGCGCTCTTCCGCCGATGCAACTCGTCGATACCCGTGTCACCAAGAGCCGTCAGTTTGCAAGGTGAACTTGGATACCAAGAGATAAACACACGGCACCCGTTCATGGCGCACTGTCGGCTCTGCGAGTGTGAAAGCATTTACGTCATCAGTGATTCAGACGTTCGACAAGGGCCACGGGCGCGAAGCTCAAGAGCGCGAACCGCTGGCGCTTAACAACGTTCGTTGGTGTCAGGTAGGAAGTCGATTGCCAGTCAGATCCAGTGTTGAGTCGCCGACAAATCCGCGCTCTAAACGCTCTGGCCTGGCGATCCATTTCTTTGCGTCCTGGCTTTGTGGATCGCCACCGGGTTCGCCCGGGCAGAGCGGGGCAAGCTTATGGACTGTGACGAGGCGGCCAAACTCTTATGTCAGCGCCGCGCCGAGCGGCTCAAGAGACAAGGATGAGTGAGTTGCTTGAGGTATTCTTCGCGTTGAGGCAGAAGTCGTACCTGTACAGGATTCCGTCCTCTAGTCGCGAAATGTTCGGCCTAGCTATAAATCACCAGATGATCTTCAGTCCCTTGTAGAGACCGAACGCCGCATCAGAAGTCACCACCGGGATGTTCTCGGCCAAAGCCTGAGCGATAATTTGACGGTCGAAGGGATCGGCATGGTGAAGCGGCAGATCGAATAGACGGAACGCATGGTCTGCCGTGTAGGGCAATATCCGCAATCGTAGATCGGCGACACCAGCGATGACATCATCTTTGCCAAATGTCAGCTTTCCCCTGGCTTGCTTGATAGCGATTTCCGAGAGCGAAACCGTGCTGATCTCACGCACTGCGGCCTCGCTTTGCAGGGCGGACATCGCCGCGCGAGAAATGCGCTCCGAGGAGCTGAGCGCCCAAACGAACGTGACAGTATCGACCATGAGGCGCATTCAGTAGCGACCGTCCAGGAAGGCATCTACCTCTTCGTCCTTCATTGGCTTCCACCAATTGGGATCGCTGATGATAATCTTGCCCTTGAGGGTGCCGAACTTCGGCTTTTCCTGGCTCGCCTTTGCTGTGCGGACTATATCGACCACTGGTGTACCACGGCGGCAGATCGTCACCGATTGGCCATCTTCGACCGCCTTAATCAATTCGGGGAGCTTGTTTTTCGCGTCAGCCACACTTACTTTCATAGGTTCGATCATAGCTATCTTTCATAGCCATGTAAAGGGAAAGCTCCATCTATCGCCCTGGCCGCGGTCGACTGGGAATCGCGACCGGATTCGAGAAACTGTGTATGGGAGTTTGTCGCCTCGCTGGCGGAGCAGAAAGTTTCGGAGGCGCCATCGATCTGTGAAACACGCGATTCCCGTACCGGCAGGATATCGTATTCGACGTCTCAACCCGTCGGGCGCAGAACACTGTCGCCGTCTCGGCGCCATCTCAATCCTCTGACGAAAAGTTGCGATCAAGCCTGATAGTAAAACGTTCTCGGTCGAATCCCGCGCAATCTCATCGGGCGCGACCCAATGACGCTTGACAAATCCGACACGAGACTAGGGGCAGCTTTCGTAGCCCAGATGTGACGATAGGGATAATGACGACACCAAAGCTTCGAGATGACGTGCGTCCCGGCATGACGCACGCCGAAATGAAGAATTTCCTGGCGCGTCACCTTCTGGCCTCACGAACCTCGGTTTGCGCCTGAATGGAACACCTGCACGGTTACGCCCATGCGCTTCTGCCTCCCGCTTCAGCGCCTGCGTCCGGCCTCATTGCTCGATGGGATTCGAAGCCCTTTTCTCTAGGGAAGTTAGCTTGCCCGAGCGCAGATGATGAGCCGGGCTCGAAGTTGGCGACGCAATTGCCTTTTCATCCGTGAAGCAACCGACAAAAGGCTAAAAGCAGCCTGTCGAGTGAGGGGAAGACGATGATTTCAGAAGTCGGCACGGTTGGTTCACAGCATGGGGTTATCGAGGGGGCGATCGGGGAACGCCGTCTCTGGACGGCCGTTATCGTGATGGCGGTTGAAGACTGGCGCGGCGGCACGCTGCGCGCCCGCCGCAAAGCCCAGGAATTTCTTTTCGAGGATGATCAGGATTTCAACGAAGTGTGCGCCGGCGCTGGTCTTGAACCCGCCAGCCTCCGCGTCAAGCTCTTGAAGGTCGGCCACCGCGTCGAAATGCACGGTCCCTCGACCCAGCGAATCGCTGCGTAGAAGAGAGCGCTCGACCCCGCGCTCGCGCATGATTTCTTCCTCGACGCCCATCTATCAGAGCCTCCCCTGCTCGAGGATCGAGTGCGGGCGAGAGATTCATCTCCACCAAGAATTCTGTTTCTTCCGATTCACCCACTATCGAAATCTTCCCTCCACCGTCAAGACGCTGATCTGAATCTCCGTCACTCGGCCCCCGAGCTGATTGCGCCCGCTGATCCTGCGGAAATTCGTGCGCCGCTCGCGTTCTCCCCATCGCCGTGAATCCCGGTAGAAGAATTTGTCCACTTCTTCCTCGGGAATCCGATGATGGCGCCGGGAGTCTTTGTGGTGCAAATCTTGCGCCTATAGATTCACTGTTTCAGAGCCGGGTCTCGGATGCCCAGCACCTGCGCTGCTTCCCGGGGTGTGAACCGTTTCGTGTTCCTTCGTCTCAGAGGACCGAGTTGAACCGTATCGCCCGGATCGCGGCTTGACTCGGATTGTACATCGTAGAGTCAGACCTTGCCCCCTTGGGCTGTTCTTGGGGTAGAATCAAGACTCGGCACCCGGCAGCCGCGCGCCTGGGGGCCAAAGCCGAAGAGGTCCGCTGTAAGTTCGTTTTTGTGAGAATTGCTTCGATAACGCTACTCCTTCGACCCACTGAGTTCCGAGCAAATGCGGCCTTGAGATCTTGAGAAAACAATTGGGGGTGCCCGCATGAGTTTGACCACGAAACCAATCGAGCCGGAAGAAAAGAAGCGATCACAGAATCCGTTGAAAGCATTGAGCGGGTTTGGACAATCCGTTTGGCTAGACTACATCCGCCGGAGCCTGATCTCGACCGGCGAACTCGCGCGCTTGATTCAACAAGATGGCCTGCGCGGGGTGACTTCGAATCCGTCGATCTTCGAGAAAGCTATCACCGGAAGTACCGACTATTCACAGACAATGCGGGAACTCGAGAACCGGAGCGATCTCGACGCCAAAGGTATTTACGAGCAACTAGCCATCCGCGACATTCAGGATGCTGCCGATGTACTGCGTTCCGTCTATGACGAAACCAGGCGTCGCGATGGATACGTGAGCCTCGAAGTCTCGCCCTACCTCGCCGCGAAGACGCAGGAGACGCTCGAGGAAGCACGACGCCTGTGGAAGGCTGTTGGTCGCGAGAACCTCATGATTAAAGTTCCCGGCACACCGGCAGGGATTCCCGCGTTCCAGCAGCTGATCGGCGAGGGTATTAACGTCAATGTGACGCTGCTCTTTTCGCAGGCTGTGTACGAACGCGTAGCCGAAGCCTATATTGCCGGACTCGAGGTCTTCGCGAAGCGCGGTGGGGACCTGAGCCGCGTAGGCAGCGTTGCGAGTTTCTTCGTGAGCCGCATCGACGTGCTCATCGACAACAAGCTCGCGGACCTCATCAAGAGCGCAAAGGGGCCGGAGCAGACCTTATTGCGAAGCCTGCAAGGGCGAGTGGCCATCGCCAACGCCAAGCTCACCTATCAGCGCTACAAGGAGATTTTCAGTGGTTCCCGCTGGCGGGCGATCGCTTCCGGGGGGGCGCAAACCCAGCGCGTCCTCTGGGCCAGCACCGGTACGAAAAACCCCGCTTTCAGCGACGTGCTCTATGTCGAGGAGCTCATCGGTCCCGACACGGTCAACACGATCCCGCCGGCCACCTACGACGCATTCCGGGACCACGGCCGTCCGCGTGCCAGCCTGGAGGAAGGGGTCGACGCTGCGCGCACTACGATGGAGAGTCTGGCTCGGGTCGGCATCTCGATGAAGGAGGTGACCGATCAGCTCACCGAGGAAGGCGTCAAACTGTTCGCGGAAGCATTCGACAAGCTGCTCGAAGCTGTGCACAAGCGCTCGAAGAAAGCGGTTCCTTCGGCCGTGACCAATCTGGCCTATCATCTCCCGGAGAATCTAAACAAGGCAGTCAATGCCGCGCTCGACGATTGGAACAAGAACGGTAAAGTGAAACGTCTCTGGGCGCGCGAGGCGTCGCTCTGGACCGATAGCGATGAGAGCAAATGGCTCGGCTGGCTGGGCATCACCGAGGACCAGATCTCGAATCGCGATCGATTCACGAGAATCGCCGACGACATTCGCGGAGGAGGCTTCACTCATGCGCTGCTTCTCGGCATGGGCGGTTCAAGCCTCGGTGTCGAGGTGCTGCAGCTGACCTTCGGCAACGTCGCTGGATTTCCGGAAATGTTGGTTCTCGATTCGACCGATCCGGCACAAATCCGGGCTATCGAATCCAAGCTGGACCTGGCAAAAACGATTTTCATCGTTTCAAGCAAGTCGGGCAGCACGCTCGAGCCCAACATCTTCAAGCAGTATTTCTTTGAACGCGTACAGCAGGTCGTCGGTCGAACCGAAGCAGGGAAGCGGTTCATCGCGATCACCGATCCCGGATCGAAAATGCAGCAGGTCGCCGAAGCTGACGGCTTCCGGCATATATTCTTCGGTCTTGCTAGCATCGGCGGGCGTTACTCCGTGCTCTCAAATTTCGGGATGATTCCCGGCGCCATTCAGGGAGTCAACCTCGCGAGGTT
>Ga0210409_10002428_pt1 | contig 22110 bp, 20 predicted proteins | sample IncBWH17MmetaG_FD_161649 | JGI IMG/M metagenome (GOLD analysis project Ga0210409, IMG submission 161649) | Forest soil microbial communities from Barre Woods Harvard Forest LTER site, Petersham, Massachusetts, United States - Inc-BW-H-17-M | ecosystem: Environmental > Terrestrial > Soil >...
CTCCGCCCTGATACCGTTCGCCCAAAACAAATCGCCCCACAATGCGGCGCTTTTCATTGTCTTGCACGAAGGTCAGCTTCATTCCGTCGGCATTGGCGCCGCCGCACCCGAAGCAGCGATTCGCGGGATTCGGCGCCAGCGTAATCGTATTTTTGTCGGCAGTGATTGACTTTTGCTCTGCGCTCTCTGTGCTCTTCACTCTGCGTCCTCTGTGTTAAGTCTTTTTCTGTGTTTCGCGCTTCAAACCAAAGCTACGCGGCTGCGCTCGGCACGCCGCACGCCACGCTGCCGCTTCTTCATTTCGATGCGCAACAGTTCCGCTAAGGTCGCTACGCCGCGCACGATCTGCTTTTCATCCAAACCGGCATACCCGAGCCGCAGCGTGTTGGGTAGCGGATTCTGCGCGTAAAAATAACGGCCGGGCGCGAAGAGCACTCCGCGCTCTTTCGAATGAATCAGCAGCTCGCTGGCATCAAATCCCACGGGTAACTCCAGCCACAGGCACATGCCGCCTTCGGGACGCGTCCAACGCGTATCTTCCGGCATATGTTTGTGCAGCGCTTCGTCCAGGGCTACGAGGCGCGAGGCGTACACTTTGCGCATCTTCGCTACGTGCCTGGAGAACATTCCGCGGCGCAAGAATTCGGCGAGCGTAGCTTGCGCCAACTGATCGGTGTGCAAATCAGTGGTCTGCTTCACGACGCGCAGGCGCTCGATTGCGGCTGCCGGCGCGACAATCCATCCGACACGGAGGCCTGGGAACGCCACTTTCGCGAAACTGTCGATGTGAATGACGATATTCGAACGATCCAACTGCTTCAGCGAAGGAAGGCGCTCTTCGCGCGCATGAAGCCGCCCGTAAATGTGATCTTCCACTACGGCCACTTGATGGCGAGAAGCCAGCTCCAACACTTTTCTGCGCGAGGCTAATGGCATCGATGTGCCCGTCGGATTCTGAAAATCTGGCGTAAGGACCATTAGCTTTACGCGATTTGCGGCAAGGGTTGCTTCTAACGCTTCCAAGTCCAAGCCAAGGGAAGTTCCCGGCTCGGGATGTGTGCGCATGGGGACGCCGAGGCAGCGCGCGCGCGTTCCATTGAAAATGGCCACCGCGCCCGGATAGGTTGGGTTCTCCAGAATCACGGAATCGCCCGGGCGCACGAAGGCTTTGGCGATGAGGTCGAGCGATTGCTGGCAACCGTCGGTGATCAGGAGATTTTCATCGCGTGCGGGGATACTGTCGTGCTGCAAAAGCTCAAGGAGAGCTTCTTTTAACGGAGCATATCCATCCGACGGCCCCAGATTGAGCACGTCGGTTGCTTCGCGACGCAGGACGGCATTCACGCAAACCTGCAAATCCTCGATCGGAAAATATTCCTGCGCGGGACGCGCCATTACAAACGAGAGCGCATTTTCGGGAGCGCTGGCGGTCAAACGGCTCAATACTTCTTCCCCGCGCTCATCCGCGAACAGCAATTCCCAACGGATGCCATTTCCACCATTCAGAACTGGCGGGGGAGGCGGAGTAATCTTCAGGCCATTGCCGTTGCCCTTGATGAACGTGCCGCGGCCGACGTGTCCCTGAATCAAGCCTTCGGATTCGAGTTCGGCATAGGCATTGGCCACGGTGGTGCGATGCACGCCGAGCATGATGGCTAGCTCGCGGCTGGCGGGGATGCGATCGCCGGGGCGCAGATCTCCGGCGTGCACTAGCGCGCGCAACTGATCGCGCAGCTGGACGTATAGCGGAACGTGACTTTCTGGTTGGAGGTGGACAGGAAGCATGGGCTCTCCCCTGAGAGCCAATTGTACATGACATTGGCCTGGTACAAGAGCCAATTTGTCTCCCGACAACTTGGCGTTCAGGCCCGCGTCCAAAGGCTGCGGGCGTGAGCGGGGAGCGCCAAGACGCAGGGGAAAAGCCGCAGGGCTTCGCGGACTCCGACCCTTCGAGATTCAGGGCGAGCCTGCGCTACAGGACTGCCTCCGACTATTCTTTCGGCGGGTGATAGCCGATGCGGCCGTTGGCTTCGCCCGCTGCTAACTGGCGCAGGCATAGGCGGGTTAAATCGTTTTCGTCGCACTGGTATATCTCGGCCATGGGCAAGTCGCCGGGCTGCACGACGTACTCCCCCCCTTCCATCTGTTGCGAGAGATCCGAATCATCTGTCGCGATGGGGCTGCCGCCTTCTGCGACGCGCACGCGGAATTGCCCGGAGGCGGGCTCGTAGTTCTGAAAGCTGAAGCACTTCCCCACGCAGGCGCGGTCCATCATGTGCACGATGTAGGGGAGACGCGAATCCGGAGGCACCCAGATGGTCGCGGTCACTCGCTCGCCTTTCGGCAGAGTGGCGACCAGGCTCTCGATTTGGTCCTCCATGCGATTTAGCTTTGCGGTGTCCTGGAATAAGAAGGCGAAAAAGACGATGGCGATGAGGGCAAATCCCACGGCGTGCCATTTCCGCGGCTTTATCAGGGCCAACACACATAGGCCCATGACCGCGGCAACGGTCGTCAGCCGCAAGGCCAGTGCACCCACCCACCCGGAATAAAGCGGAACGCGCAACACGTCCGGGAGCAGGTAAATCGCGAAAACCACAAACCAGTGAAGCTCCAATGGCAAGCGGAGACCGGTCCACGGCTCACGAAAGAAGTAGCGGCGGGCCGCATCGGCGACGAAGCAAATGACACCGAACAAGAGCGCTACGCCGGATAGGAGGTAGTAGCGCATGCTGTAGAGCGCGATCTGGTCGCTGCCGTTGTAGACGCCCGGGCCGAACGTGTCCCAGATGCCGAACGACTCGTAATGGCTCCGGAGATAGAAGCGCGTCACCAGGACGGCGAGCATGCCTGCGGCGGGCACGGCCAATTTCCACCAGCCGCGCAACCAGCGCCACAAGAGCACGTAAGCAACACATCCGACCAGCCACACGAAACCTTGCGGATGCGCGATGAGCGCGAGGGCGGCAGGAATGGCGGCCAGGATGCGTTCGCTTCCGTGTCCACTCCAGACAAGGGCGATGGCAAAAAATCCCAAGCCTAGCGAAAGGTAATAATTGAAGAACCCAACGTTGAAGGTCCAACCGTAGGCCAGCATCGCCAGGCATGGCAGCAAAAACCAAGGCGGACGCCGCGAGACGGCGGCGGTCAGCGCAAATACGCCCCAAAAAAAAATGAGCACGCAAAGGGGCACCGCGATTTTCTGCGCCGCTGCCAACCCGAACGCGTTGCCAAGCTTTAGCAGGAGAAAATCAAACAGGACATTGTTCCACTGCCGGGCGAGGTACAAACCGGGAGCTTGCCCGCGCTCAATCAATTGCGCAAGCCAAGCGTTGTAGACGTGGCTGGCGAGGTCGCCGGCTTCAATGCGGCGATGCCAAAAGCAAGGGATCAGCAGGCCCGCGGAAATCGCCACGGCCCGCAGCCAGTGTCGCCGCAGAAAATCGGCCGCGGCTGTGAGGGCCCGGGGCTCGAGAGATGATGCGTCTCTGTCCGTCTCCATCTTGTCGTTGTCTAAGTCCTGAGGTTGGAGCGACGCGCAGAGTAGCACAGGCACTCTTGCCTGTGCCAATTCAGGAATGAGGTAGCAGGTCTGTTTCCGGATTAGCCAAACTCACCAGGTACTGACGGTAAGATTGGCGATGCATACGAATCAGCATAGAATCAGGTAAGTCTTGCACACAAAAAGACGGAGACTTGGATAGGCGTGTTCATTTTTCCTTACAATCGGGACAACCCTGTCGAAGATACCCCTTGGGTGGTCGTGGGCCTGATTGTCATCAACAGTTCACTATTAGTCTTAACGTGGTTTACAGGACCGACTGAGGCTATGTTTGCAAAATACGGTTTCACGCCTGCGCATCCTCAACTGTCCACAGCGGTCACCTCAATGTTTCTGCACGCAGGCTTTTGGCACCTCTTTGGAAATATGTGGTTCCTATGGATGTTTGGCAATCAGGTTGAAAAAATACTGGGAAAGTGGCTCTTCGTTGTTGTCTATATAGCTTGCGGACTAGGCGGTGATTTTCTTCATTATCTCTTCAATCCTGCTTCCACCACTCCATCAGTAGGAGCCTCGGGGGCAATATCGGGAATCGCGGGTTGTTTCTTCGTGCTCTTCCCCAAAGCGAATTTTGACTTGGTCTTCTACTTCCGATTTGTGGAATTGAAGACTATCCACACGTATACAAGCGTCGCTGTCGGCGCATGGATCGCTGAGCAAGCTCTCCTCGGTATTTTGTCTCTGAAATTTCAAGCCTTCTCAGTTGCATTTTGGGCTCACGTCGGAGGATTTGTGGTCGGGCTAGTCTCTGGAGGTACAGCGATGCTGCTTATGCCAAAGGAGAAAAAGCTCTCCCTAAGGCGCGCGCGGCGTCGGTCACTTCAAATGCGTGTCGAACGCGGAACAAGCGACAACCTGCAGCTCAAATATTGAAAACTGTGCTAAGTCTCTATGAGCGGCCAAATCGGAGATGCCCCACTACTCAGGAATGAGGCAAGTTGAAGTTGACGAGTGCCAGTGTTTCGTAGTTTTAGCGCGAGCGGATCACTACTTTGAGGGTTGGCTTTCGCCGAGGCGCTTCAGGCGGTCGCGGAGGCGGCGTTGCAGCGGCGTCGGAGTATTGGGATTGAAGGCCACCAGATACCAGAGCGGCTGGCTGCGGTCTCGGCTTAGCCACGCTAGCGTTGCGGCGTCGGCATTCGGATGACGCGCTACATTCTCGCGAATGGCTCCGTAGGGATGCTTGGCGAGCTTGTTCAATGTTTTGGCGTTGGAGCGCGGATGCTCGCTGATCAGCCTGAGCAGATAAAAATCTTCCTCGGGCGCTTGCTTCACTAATTTCTCGAGCATCTCCGGCTTCGCATCAGCGCTTAGGACCAATCCAATCTTTTCGTCCCAGGCGGTGTTGATCTGGTTTAGCTCTCGCGTGCGCGCGTGAATCAACTCTTCCAGGGTGCGGCGCTCTTGCTGCATGCGCGCGATGGGCAGTTCCGTACCTTCGAGCGAATCGAGGACACGCAGCAGATGCTGCCGCTCGCCAAACACAATTTGTGAGGTGCGTGTGCTGGCCTTCTTTTCGTTTTCTTTGTGTTGCACCAGGTCGGAACGTCGCATTATGTTGGCTGCTCCAGCGCGCGTCCGCGCCATTTCGGGGATCGCGCCTAATGTCGCGGTAATATCTCGCGTTAGACCCATAGCGAACTCACATTCCGCTGGGCCAATCGGATTATGTTCCGGGCGTCGCGTAGGGTAAAGTTACCAACGTACTGGGTGTGCCCGAAGTGCAACCTCTGTTTATTCAATGGTGGGCCTTGCGGCCCGGCTGGGATGCGCTTAAGCGCACCCCTACAACATCTTGCCAAGGACAGCGATTCCGCCGACTCGCTACAGCTGAGAAGCAGGAATAAGGACCAAAGATCGATGTCTGCTTTTGAGGAACACAAAGAGGAGTTGGAGCACTACGAACAGATGTTTGGCCGCGAGCGCGGACGGCTGGCGGTCTCGCTGGATCGCCTCACCAACGCGCTGGTGTTAGTTGGCCAGCACGGCGTTTATTGCACCAGCCAGCGAAATCCTACACTTCCGGCGATGGACATACGCATCATCGCGAATGAGCTAACCAGCGCAAAAGAATTGGTGCAATCGGTGATGGAGGAGCTGCGGCGCGCGAAAGAAGAAGCGCAGAGTTAGCACCTTCCGTGATCACCGCGAGCTAGTCGCGCGAAACCAGGAACGGATTCGACTGCTTCTCTTCCCCGATCGTTGTGGTCGGCCCGTGTCCCGGGTGCACGACCGTATCCTCCGGCAATGCCATCAGCTTCCCGCGCAGCGAATCCATGATCGCTTCCATGGACCCGCCCCACAAATCGGTGCGTCCGATGCTGCCCGCAAAAAGCGTGTCGCCCGCAAAAAGCTGCGGCGGAGCCAGCATGACCTTCCCGGCTTCCTGCGGCATATACAGGGAGACGCTTCCCGGGGTGTGCCCCGGCGTGTGAATTACCTGCGCTTGCAGCGAGCCCCACTGCAAAACGTCGCCTTCGGTCAGGAGTTGATGTACGTCGGTCAGCTCCGGAGGGAGTACCCCTAGGAACGCGGCCTGCACATCCATAGCTTGATACAGCGGCAAATCTTCGCGATGCATCATCACCGGCGCGCCGGTGTATTTGTGCAGCTTGCTTAAGCCACCGACGTGATCGATGTGCGCATGGGTGCTGACGATGGCCTTCACGGTGAGCTTGTGCCGCCCGAGCAGGTCCAGAATGCGGCCTACTTCATCGCCGGGATCGATGACCAAGGCCTCGCGCGTCGCGGTGTCGGCAATGATCGAGCAGTTGCACTGCAGCATTCCTACTGGGATGGAGATTTGCAGGAAGGCGTGCTTTTCCGCGCCTGCTGCGGGGGTCAGTTCTGGAGTGAGTTCGGCCATCGTCCGCAGTATAACCTTGCGGCGCGGAGCCGCCAACGCGCCCGAAAAACAAATCCAGAGACGAGGTAGCGCAGCCCACACGCGGCAGCACAGGACTCCCGCGGCCTGCCGGCCGAGGAGGATGCGAAGCTTTGCTACACTCTAAACAGAGGGCATTGGCTGGCGAGTATGCAAGCTCCGGGAACGGCAAAGATAATCGATACCCCGCTCGCCGCGCGGCATGAGCAAGCGGGCGCCAAAATGGGTGTGGGGTTTGGTTGTGCGCTGCCTGACAACTTCGGCGATTGGCAGCGCGAATACTGGTTCGCGCACAAATCTGTGGCGCTAATTGACAAGAATTGTCGATGCTATCTGTCGTTCACCGGCCCGGACCGCGTTCGCTACCTGAACGCCATCCTTACCAACAACATCAAGGATTTGGCGGATTCGCATGGCAACGTTTCGCTGCTGCTTAGTCCACAAGGACGCATCCTGGCGGAGATGGAAACTTACGCACTAGCGGAGAGTCTCTTCGGCGTATCTTACGCGATGATTCGAGAGAGTCTCATCGGAACGATCGAGAAATACATCATCATGGATGACGTCACTCTCGCTGACGACACGCAACGTTTCGGCGCGCTGGCGCTGGAAGGTCCGTCCGCGGGTTCTATCGTCAACGAGCTCACCGGCGTGGATCTGAATTCGCTTGCGGAATTGGAACGACGCGATGCACGTGCCGGCGCAATCCCTTGCACCATCATTCGCCGCTCGCCGGGAAAATTTGCCGGAGCGGAATTTCTGGTGGAACGCGCGCATCTGGAAGGGTTATGGCAAACGCTTCTCGAAAAGACTAGCGCGGCGGGTGGCGGGCCGGTCGGCTATACGGCGCTCAGCGCGCTTCGGCTCGAGCAAGGCATTCCCTGGTTCAGCTACGACTTTGGCGAGAAGCAAATTCCTCACGAAGCAGGGCTGGAAAACAGTCACATCAGCTACACCAAAGGCTGCTACACCGGACAGGAAATCGTGGAACGTGTGCGCTCTCGCGGCCAAGTCAATCGGCGGCGGGTCGGATTGCGTTTCACCGGCGATGCGGTTCCCGCGGGTGGCGAGATTCTGACTTCCGGTGGCAAGGAGGCCGGCTACGTTACGCGCGCGGCGTTCTCGCCTGCGCTCGCGTCCGCGATCGGAATGGGCTACGTCCGAAAAGAGAACAACGAATTAGGACAGAAACTCGAATGGCGAGGCGGATCAGCGGAGGTTACGAACTTTCAAGGTTAAGAGTGTAAGAGTCCGAGAGACCGCGTGAATGGCGCGCCTTCAGTCGGTCGCAAACATCGGCTGCAGGGCTTTACTCAGACGCGCGCGATCTTCTTGGGTCATGGCGATGAACTCAATTCCCATGCCGCGCGCCGGTGTAACGCGTCGCACCACCGCGCGGGCGCGCACTTCCCCAATCGGCAAATCCATGAGTAGTTTTACCATGCTGCGCATCGGCGCCGGCTGCCGCGTCAGAATGAACAATCCTCCAAGCCCGACGCTCTCCAGATACGATACCGCGCGCCGCGTGCCGGACTCCCACGCAACCCTTAGCGTCTTTGGAGCCGCCGCCCGCGGATAGCGCCGCTGTTCCGTATCCCCCATTACAAGCTCCGATCAAACCGGGCCAGAGCCGCCAAGTGTTTGCCAAATCCAAGTTCACGTCAAGCGTCTTCTCCGGTAGACAGAGACAATCAGCAGCGGTGCTACTTCGCCGCAGAAGCGCGCCGCAACACCGCGCCTAAGTCGAGGGCAATCCCAAAGGAAAACGTGTTCAGCCGCAAGGGCACGCTGCGGCTGTAGTCGAATTCGAGATCAAGGGTCTTAGTGGGCTTGAATTCCACGCTGGCGTTGAATCCGTTGTCGCGCGCCAGGCTGGCGTCACCGGTCTGGACGCTCGAGTCGAGGTATCCCTTGCGGTTGGTCGATTTCCCGGTGGCTCCGCACTTCACGCTTCCGCTGCAGCGAAAAACGCGACTGACGACGGTTTGCGTGCCCCACGGCGCGACGTCATAAAGTGATGCGGAAAGGCTGACGGGTCCCGCATCGGCCTCGGTTCCTGCTTCAAACTGCGCGTTGTAGCCAAAGGTCATAAACGGGCGACGAAAGTAGCGAGTGTCTGGCACCGTGTTTCCCACGCCTCCGTCGATAAACGGCGTGAAATTTCCCCAGCCATGCTCGATGTGATTTGCCCAATTCCAGGTCGCATGCCCGGTGCTGAAGCCCTTTTTCATGTCGCCCGTCGGCGCTCCAAGATGGACGGTCGAAGCGTAATTCACCGTGGGACCAGGAAAGAGCCACTTCAAATCCGCTCCTACGTTTCCCAAACCCGAGCCGGAAACGGCCTGGGGGTTTTTCGACTTGATCGCGGTCGGTGTGCCAACAAAATAGTAAGGGACCCCGAGGCTGACTCCGAAGTGATGCGAAAAATTGTAGCCGGCTCCGAAGCCGAGATCGAACACCGATCCGTCACCGCTGGTGCTGCCCTCGAATCGCGTTCCCAGAGTCCAGCCGGGATAAAACCCCTCATCGGATTTGGCCGCTCCACTCGCCGCAGCGTTCGGGCTCTGCGCGTGAGTTTTCTGCGGCGCGGTGAAAAAAAACAGAAGTGCCATTGCCGCGGCGCAGCACGCCGCTCCGAGGCCGCCACGACTCACCATTCGACTTGTACCGTGCATTTCGCCCCCGAGTAGTTCTCTGAATATAGATCGCAGCTACAGCATAGGAGAGTGACGCGTGAGTCTAGGGGAATACGAAGGGCAGGATTTCTGAGCGAAACACTGTACGGTAGGACAGGCGTGCGCCGCGACTACATCGTTCGCTTGTACACGCGCACGTAATCTACTTGCATCGTCTGCGGAAACGCCGTCGTCGCGTCGGGGGAACCCGGCCAGTCGCCGCCCACGGCCACATTCAGGATAAGGAAGAAACGGTGATCGAAGACCCACGTCCCGCCGGCTGGCCACTGCGCGGCGGTAAACGTGGCATATAAATTGGCGTCCAGGTAAAAGCGCACCGCACCGGGCTCCCATTCGACGGCGTAAACGTGAAAATCGTCGGAGAGCTTCTGCCCCGCGGCTAGTGAAACCGTTGCCGTCGCATCGCTAGTCGGTTTGGTGGCGCTAGGCCCGTGCAGCGAGCCATGATTGATTCCCAGTTCCTTCCCGACATTTTCCATGATGTCGATCTCGCCGCATTTCGGCCATCGGACGGAGTCGATATTGTCTCCGAGCATCCAAAATGCCGGCCACATTCCCTGCCCCGCGGGCAGCTTGATGCGCGCTTCAAATCTTCCATACGCTTGCGAAAAAAGGCCCTGCGTCTTCAATCGCGCGGATGTGTAGTTGAACTTCGCGCCGTCCGGTCCGGTGTACGCCTCCTGGCGCGCTGTAATGACCAGCTTTCCGTCCTCGATGCGCGAATTCTCGCGGCGGTTCGTGTAGTACTCCAGCTCGTGATTTCCCCAGCCGCTCCCGCCGATGTCGTAGGTCCACTTCGAGGGATCCGGCGGCGAGCCGCCTTTGCCGGTGAATTCATCGCTCCAAACTAGCGTGTAGCTTTCCGGGGCTTGCGGCTTTTGCGCGTTTCCTCCCTGCGAAAACAAACTCGCGGCAGCGAGCCACCAAATGTAGCGACGAGCCTTTATAGTCGGACGCGTCAATTCCAAAAAGCTTACTTTTTGCATTGGCAATTGCATATACCAAGCCCGCGCCGTTGGACACACTCCGCCGCGGTCGCTAAACTCCAACCCTAAGCCAATCCGGAGGTAGTGTGAAAGCGATTCTTTTTCGCCAGCACGGCGGGGCGGAGGTTCTGCAGTATGTAGACGTCCCGGACCGTGAACCCTGCCCCAGCGAGGTTCTCGTTCGTGTGCGTGCTTGCGCTCTGAATCATCTTGATCTCTGGGTTCGTCGCGGCTTGCCCAATGTTCCTATTCCGCTTCCTCACATTCCGGGCAGCGACGTCGCCGGCGAAATTGCCAAAATCGGAGCGGACGTCACGACCGTGCGCGTGGGTCAGAAGGTCGTGCTCGCTCCGCTGGTGAGCTGCGGCAAATGCCAGGCGTGCATTGCTGGGCTCGACAACCGCTGCCGTCAAGCCACGAATCTCGGCTACATGATCGATGGCGGTTGCGCGGAATTTGTCCGCGCACCCGAGGTGAATTGCCTTCCTTACCCTGAAAATCTCTCGTTTGAAGAAGCCGCTGCGATCCCGCTCGTATTCCAGACGGCGTGGCACATGCTCGTTGATCGCGCGCAGTTGCGGCCCGGCGAGGATGTGCTCATTCTCGGCGCAGGCAGCGGAGTCGGCAGCGCGGCCATCCAAGTCGCGAAATTCTTCGGCGCGCGCGTAATCACCACCGCGAGCTCCGATGCAAAACTCGAGAAAGCGCGGAAGCTCGGCGCCGATTATGTCATCAACCACAAGACGCAGAGGATTCGCGACGAAGTCCGCCGCATCACCAACAAGCGCGGGGTAGATGTGGTCTTCGAGCACGTCGGCGCCGCGACATGGGACGACAGTCTCGCCAGTTTGGCGCTCGCTGGTCGTCTGGTCACTTGCGGCAACACCACCGGCTACGACGCGAAGCTCGATCTTCGTTTTCTGTTCAGCCGCCAACTCTCGTTGCTCGGTTCGTACATGGGCGTAAAGAGCGAGCTGCACACAATAATGAAGCTGGTCTCCACCGGGCGATTGAAACCGGTAGTCGATCGCGTTTTTCCGCTGCATGAAGCCGCAGCGGCCCACACTTATCTGGAGTCCGGCCAGCAATTCGGCAAAGTAGTCCTAACAGTCTGATGCGTCAAAAATCGAAAGGCCGGGATTCGACCCGGCCCTCTCTTCACTCTGCGTTGCGTACTCCGCGCCTGTGCGCTACATATTCTCTACGCCAAATTCAGAGCGCGCTTGAACGATCCCTTTTCGCCGTCAATCTTCTTCTGCAACTGCAAAATCGAATACAGCAGCGCCTCCGGCCGTGGCGGGCATCCCGGCACATACACATCGATGGGAATCACCTGATTGCATCCCTGCACGATCGCATAATTGTTGAACACGCCTCCCGAAGTCGCGCACGCGCCCATCGAAATCACCCACTTCGGTTCCGGCATTTGATCGTAGAGCTGCCGCACCACCGGCGCCATTTTTTGTGAGAGCCGCCCCGCCACAATCATCAAATCCGCCTGCCGCGGCGATGGACGAAACACTTCCGCGCCAAATCGCGCCACATCAAACCGCGCCGCAGCCATCGACATCATCTCAATCGCGCAGCACGCCAACCCGAATCCCAGGGGCCATATCGAGCTCTTGCGCGCCCAATTCACGGCCTTATCCAGCGTCGTAAAGATGATTCCTTCATCTTCCAACAGCTTGCCGAAATCGTCCGGCTTCGTCAGCGTGACATGCTTACCCAGCGATGTACTCATAAGACCTCGTCATCATCCATTTTCGCACACGCTCACCACCGAAACAATCCGTCCGCGCATTTGGTGGCAAAGCCTGTGTTGGTTGTGCGGGCAAACCAGCACTCGGCCCGCAGGCATTCCCCCTTTATAATCACGACCACGAGCGGCGCGACGAGGAGCCGCCCTAGCGGGTAGTACAATCCCCAGCCAGGTTCGAACTGAAGCTGATTTGCTAGTCTCGTCGGTGCGCCATTGAATCGGGATCCGAAAATCTACACCAAGCATGCCCTGCCGCTCTTCGCGCTGTTTGCCCTCACTTTGGTGGCCTACGCAAACTCGTTTCAAACCGGCTTCCCTCAAGACAATCGGAATTTGATCCTAGAAGATCCCCGCCTGACCGCTCCAACTCTCGACAACCTGAAACTCATTTTCAACCAGGACTACTGTTATCCACTGGTGGTGTGCGGAGTCTATCGTCCGGTCACTACTCTCACCTACCTGTTTAATTACTGCATCCTCGGCAGCCGCGGTCGTCCTGCAAGCTATCACTGCGTCAACATCGCACTGCATTGGCTCACCATCGCGCTCGTGTTTCAGCTCGTCTTGCGGGTGCTGCGGGATGCCGCTCTGGCCTTTGCGGTAACTGCAGTGTGGGCGCTTCATCCAGCGTCCACCGAGTGTGTCACCAACATCATCGGCCGCGCCAACCTGCTCTCGGCGTCCGCGGTGCTTGCGGGAGTGTTGTGCCACCTGAAAGCCGCGGCCGCGCCAGGATGGCGTAAGGTACCGTGGCTTCTGGCTCTGACGATGATCGTCTCCATCGGGTTGTTCTTTAAAGAAAGCACCGTTGTTGTCCTGGCCGTTATTCTCATCTACGATGTCACGTTCTGGAACGAGACGTCCTGGCTCGATCGCATCCCTGGATATCTTGCGCTTTCGCTGCCGCTACTGTTGTTCTGGCAGGTGCGGGAGCATCTCTATCGCAATCTACCGCTGCCGCGATTTCCGTTCGTCGACAACCCGCTGTTTGGCGCCGATTTCTGGACCGCGCGGATCACCGCCATCAAAGTCCTGGGAAAGTACCTGTGGCTGCTGGTCTTTCCGCGCAGCCTTTCCAGCGACTATTCTTACAACCAGATTCCACTCGTTACCTGGCGATTTGACAACTGGGAGGACTGCAAGGCCCTCATCGCTCTCGCGGTCTGCGTGCTCGCTGCAGCCATCGCTATCCAAAGCTACCGGCGATCGAAGGCTGTGTTTTTTTTCGTCGCTTTCTTTTTCGCCACCATGGCTCCGACCTCGAATTTGATCATCTTGATCGGCCCCATCATGGCGGAGCGGTTCCTGTATCTGCCTTCGCTTGGATTTGCCGGATGCCTGGTGGTTGCTATCGATGCCGCCTGCCGGCGCGCGAATGCCCGTTATGCCTGGCCGCGCTGGCTGGCTCCCGCAGGAATTCTTCTGATCTGTCTCGCGTTCGGTGTCCGCACCTTCATGCGCAACTTCGACTGGATGAACGATGAGACGCTCTGGACCAGCGCGGTCCAGGTGTCTCCGAACAGCTTCAAAACGCGCGCCACGCTGGCCTTCGTGCTCAATCAGAAATACCCGCAGGGCCAGAGGCTGAATACTGAAATCGCCGAGATCGGCCGGAGCCTGGAGATCCTGGATAGCCTTCCCGATGTCCAGAACACTGCTCCGACGTATGCGCAGGCTGGAGCATATTACCGGCTCAAGGGTGACTTCTCGGCGGCTCCGGCAAACATGGTTTGGTACCAGAATGCGCTGAACACTCTACTGCACGGCTTGCGCATAGACCAGGCCTACAACCAGGAGAATCGGCGCATGGAGATGCTGCGCGGCAGTCGGACTTCTTCCCAGATTCCGAACGACGGTTGGCCCGACCTTTACATGCAACTGGGCATTGTTTACCAGCGTTTGAACGATCCCCGCAAAGCGCTGGTGGCCTTCCAGTACGGTCTCGGCCTGAATCCACTAAATCCCAAGTTTTACAAGAACATAGCTGCCGTTTACTTGTCCTTGGGTGACGCACGGCAGGCGGCAGTCGCACTGATCGCGGGCCTCCTCATCAGTCCGGACAACGCGGACCTGGCCGCGTCACTGGACAAGGTCTTCCGGCGAATCGATCCCAAGGGTTGCGCCGTCGCCCAAGTAGAAGGTAAACCGCGCCTCGACATGACCTGCCCGCTGGTGCGAGAGCAGGTGTGTCTCGCCTATGAGAGCCTGGTGCTTCTGTCGGTCAACATTAAACAGCACCGCACGGCGGACAATATGAAGAAGACAGCGGTGAAGGACCTGGGCTGTCCCGTGGGACCGTTCCGAAAGATACTGCCCGATGGTCTACATTCTGAACCAGCCCCTCCCTGATGCCGCGAGCTACCGTTGTGGTACGCGGCGAATGCGTTGTGCGGCGGGCGAGAGAGGCGTACGATGCGCAAACGAGACACCCAGATTGGCGCTTCCGGCCACCTTATACTCAATCTCTTGAGAATCGAAAAAATTGAGGCTATACCACGAAGGTCACGATGCCCGCGTTAGTCGCGGCGAGCACCGGTCCTTTGCTGGTCGGTCCATGTCCCAGCGAGTCCGGCGTTGATTTGTCAATGGTGCTGCCCACCTGCAACGAAGCCCAAAACATAACCGCGGTCGTCGAGCAACTGGTCGCAGCTCTCCATACGGTCAGCAACCTGAGATACGAAATCATCGTCGTCGATGACGACAGCCAGGACCGCACTTGGGAGCGCGCACTGTGGTTGACCCAGAGATTTCCCTGCCTCCACGTGATTCGACGGCAGGGTGAGCGTGGGCTCGCGACCGCCGTCGTTCGAGGCTGGCAACTCGCCCAGGGGAGGATTCTTGGCGCGATGGATGCCGACCGGCAGCATCCCCCGGATGTTGCCGCCAAGCTGTGGGACGAAATGGCGCGCGGTGTCGATTTGGTCGTCGCCAGCCGGCACGCCCCAGGCGGCGGCGTAAGCGACTGGAAATTCCGCCGCAGAATCATCTCTCGGGGTGCGCAACTCGCTGGCCTGGTTCTTTTGCCCGAAGTAATTTCAAAAGTCAGGGATCCCATGAGCGGATACTTCATGATTCGACGGTCAGCCCTCGAACAACGCCAGTTGCGCCCACTCGGCTACAAGGTTCTCATCGAGGTGCTTGGGCGCGTCCCGGTGCGCTCCATCTCGGAAGTTCCTTACACCTTTCGAGAGCGCGTTGACGGTACAAGCAAGGTGACGCCCAGAGTCTACCTGGATTATCTGCGTCACCTCATGCGATTGCGCGTCCATTCGTTCAACCGGCTTTTCCGCTTGGCCTAATGCCAACGAGTTGTGCTCGTGCGTCCCCTCTTTCAGGGTACCCTTCGCACAGGCCCGTCCCAAGACCGCCTGCGCCTTCCTTCCGTGGCGCAGTTATTTTGGCTGTGCGGCAATCTCCGGGCCGCTCCGTCCGCGTTCCGAATTATAATCGCGCCCATGGGTACGCTGCCCTCAGCCTTCCGCCAGTCCCCGCATTTGCGTTTGCACTGCGTCAACGTGTTCGTTCGCGACCAGGACCGCAGCCTGCGCTTTTTCGTCGACCAGCTCGGTTTCAACGTCGCCTATGATACCCGCGTGCAATCCGGCGAACGCTGGGTCGGCGTGGCCCCTCCCGACGGCGCCGCCATCCTCTCGCTCGTCGCACCTAAGCCAGACTCCGAGCAATACAAACTTATCGGTCGCTCGACCCAGATTGTCTTCGTCACGGAAGACGTCACCGCGAAATTTCAGGAGTGGTCCAGGCGCGGCGTGCGCTTTCAAACTCCCCCGCGTCTCAAGCGCATACGTTACCAAATTCCGCCGGCGCAAAACACCGCAGCGGCGGCCGCGAGCTCAAGCGCGCACTCCGCAGCCACTGCCACTAGGACCGGCATGCTCCTCGGCGAAGAGACACCCGTATGGGGGGGCATCGTCGCGCGCTTTCGTGACGTCGACGGCAACTCGTTCTCGCTGGTGAGCTTCGACGAGCTGACCCACGCGATGGAAGCGCAACGCCGCACCGTCGCCGCGAAGCAAGAAGCGGAGCGCCGCGCCGCCCACGAACTCGAAATCGCCAAGCACGTGCAAGCCCGCCTGTTCCCGCAAACTCTTCCGCCGCTCACCTCTCTCGAATATGCAGGAGTCTGCATCCAGGCCCGCCAGGTGGGTGGCGATTACTACGATTTCCTCGACCTCGGCCAAAATCGTCTTGGCTTCGTCATCGCGGACATTTCCGGCAAAGGGATCGCCGCCGCGCTTCTGATGGCCAATTTGCAAGCCAATCTGCGCAGCCTCTGCGCCCACGCTCAGCACCAACCCGACCATCTGATGCGTTCCGTCAACAAACTCTTCTGCGAAAACACCACCGATGGCGCCTTTGCCACGCTTTTCTTCGCTGAATATGACGACAGCACGCATCTCTTGCGCTACGCCAACTGCGGCCATCTTCCCGCTCTTCTCCTCCGCGGCGACAGCAGCGTAACGCGCCTCGGCGCCACCGCCACCGTCCTCGGCATTTTCAAAAAGTGGGATTGCGAAGTCGGCGAATGCCACGTTACATCGGGCGACATCCTGGCCCTTTACACCGACGGCATCACGGAATCCTTCAATCGCGACAACGAAGAATTCGGCGAGCAACGCCTTCTCAACTCGTTGACCCGCCACCGCGCGCTCTCCCCGCCAGCCGCGCTCACCTCCATCATAGACGAAGTCCTGCACTTCAACTTTCAAGAGCAACACGACGACATCACCCTGATCCTGGCCAAGTGCCACTAGCACGCTCCGCAACTAAGGCGTAATCATGTTTTCCCTTGAGAAAGAAACCGCCTACCGAACGAAAAAAATGCGCCCCAAGTGCACGGTCGATGGAAGCGCACGTTGCCGCGTACTCGAATCAAGCCGTTGCAAATCCCATCCCTCCTGACGCTTATCGTTCCCCAAGGTCGTTGTTTTGATTTTCGAACGCATTCCTGCGATGGCCCACCGCGTGCCCACTCAAGTCGATCCTGCCCAATCCAGGTCCACACATCACAGGAGGTATAATTCTATGTTTCGTAAATTTCTTTGTGCCGCCTCGCTCGCCGGATTTGTGTTCGCGGGTATTGCCGCGCACGCGCGTCCCCTTCCCCAGCAGGAGTCGCAACCCAAGCAGCGCAACGATCAGAACAAATCCACCTCGGGAAAAGTTACCGACATCGCTGGTGACAAGAAGTCCTTCACATTGGAAATCAGCGATGGCAATGCCAAGCACACCATGCAGTTTGTGCTCGATGGCAATACGCAAGTCCAAGGAAAGGTCAGCGTGGGGACCGATGCCACCGTCGAGTTTCAACCCACCCCAGACGGCAAGAATCTGGCCGTGGTCATCACCCCGCGCACGAGCCCACCTCCCAGCAAGTAACGCGGCATCGATAAATCTGCTTTTGCAATCGAGCCGGTCACGAGGAATGAGATCGTGGCTGGCTCGTTTGTTACCCGCGCCCGTTTTCACTAGTTGAAGATCGCGTCGTCACACCGGCCGCTGGCAACTTCGACTGCTACAATAATCCCGTGCAACGCAAAGTCTTCTGGATGACCTTCGCAGCCGCTGGCCTCGTGGCGGACTTCGCTTTGCCATTTTGGTGGGCGCTCCTCGCGACGATCCCCATTGGCATGGCCTGTTGGTGGATCGCCTACCGCAGCGATTGGTTCTAGCTAGTTCTACACAAGAAACTGCCATCCCGGGAACGCCGTACTTTCACAGAGGAACTCGTGCCCCCTCGAGCATCGCGGACTTCGCTACAGCAAAACGTGGAGATGCAACGGTTTTCGTTCCACGTTTCTCGCCCAGACGGACTTGATTTCTCCCTAGAAAGTTCCCAACGGACGAAGACCTTACGCAAAATTAGGATATTGGCCTGCTAGAGACCCTCATTTCTCCGTGTAATACTCGCCGGCAGATGACCTCCGCTCAGTACGATATCTTCAAAATCTTCAAACAAAATGATTCCGAACTGGTTTGGATAGAAGCCGCCCAAGACATCGCCTCCGCTAAGAGGCGTATAGAGGCACTGGCTGTAGAGACTCATTGTGAGTACGTCGTGTTTGACCAGCGCGCAAAGCGCATTGTCGCGAGCTCCAGCGGCGATCGCAAGCGCAGAGGCTGCTGACTATCCTTTGCGGGCAAATTCCGCTTGCCGCGCCAATTCATTGACCTCTATAGTTATGGATGTTGTCCCTTTCGTCCCCAGAAGGAACGCCCGTGGCTACTTCGCCTAAACCATCAGAATCTCCGCTTCTCAAGCTGGATGACTGGGACGATTTCCTCGAGGGCCGCTACAAAGAGGGCAAGCCCGAGTCTGAGTTTCGCCAGTACGATTCCAAGGCAGACCCAGGCGTGGCGGAGTTTTACCGCCTTAACCACGAAAAACAGACCCTCGCCTATGCTCTCGGCAAAGAAAAAGAATACTTCGGCTTAAATCGCGGGAAAAAGAGTATCTGGGAAGCGGCGGACTACCTCAACACCCTCGTAGACGACAGCGATCCCGACACCGACCTCACCCAAACCGAGCACCTCCTGCAAACCTCCGAAGCCATTCGCTGCGACGGTCATCCCCGCTGGATGGTAGCCACCGGCTTTGTGCATGACTTAGGAAAATGTCTCTGCCTCTATGGCGAACCGCAGTGGGGCGTTGTCGGCGACACGTTTCCAGTCGGTTGCGCGTGGTCCGATCAAATTGTCTTTCCTGAATACTTCCGTGCCAACCCGGACGCCAATGCGCCCGAATATCAGTCCACCTACGGCATCTACGAACCGAACTGTGGCCTGGAGAATGTCCACATGTCGTTCGGGCATGACGGCTACATCGCCGAAGTTCTGAAGCCTTATCTCCCCGACGAAGCGCTCTACATTCTCCGCTTCCACTCCTTCTACGCCTGGCACCGCCACGGCGCCTACACGCACTTGATGAACAATAAAGACGCCGCCATGCTGCCCTGGGTTCGCAAGTTCAACCCCTACGATCTCTACTCAAAAGGTCACACCAAGCCAGACGTCAAGCAGCTAAAGCCTTACTACGACGACCTGTTCGCCGAATTCTTCCCCGAAAAAATCGCCTGGTAAGCCGCGCGCAAGTTCACCGGCTATTTGCTTGACAATCCCTCGGCACGTTGTATCGTGTCGCCACTCGTCCGAACCCCCTCCCATCCCCGCCGTGGGCAATCGGACTGAGTCGGTCCCCGTTGCTATCCGCATGTAATCGCTCGGTCAGTGGTCAAGGGGGCAAGCAATGATAAACACTAGACGCCTGCTACGCTTCTTGAGCTTCGTGTCTCTCGCGTTCTGGGCAAAAAACGCGCCAGCTCAAACCATTGTAAGCGGCTGTCCAAGCGGCAACTGGAGCGCGCTTAACAACTGTCAGTGGCTACAAGTTCCTGTCACCATCCCGCCTGTGAAACGGCTACCAGAGGATGGTGACGTCGCCTCTATAGCGGCCATTCAAGGCACCTTCACGCTAGACGTAAACAGCCCAAATCTTAGTGGCCTCTTCATCAGTTCTCCGCCGGGGGCAAACGGCACCTTCTTGCAGCCGGGCTTTACTCTGCGCTCCGACTCAGAGGGGATCGGTCCATTTGGAACTTTTAGCCAAACCGGCGGCGCAAATATTATCGGCGGCGCGCTAACCCTAACAGCCACATACAATCTACAGGGAGCAAACACAACGCTTTCCGCGAATACCGAGACGATTAATCAGGTCGACGTTGCGGCAAACCAAGCGAGTGCAGGTCTCTTCACTCAGAACGACGGAACAAATACGGTGGGCGCCACACTCACTATCGGGTCGTTCGGTTTAGCAACTAACGGCACATACGATCTGAACGGCGGACTGCTTTCAGCGAACGGCGAGATCGTGGGTGCGGCCGGTACCGGCACCTTTAACCACCTCGGAGGCTTGAACACGGTGGGCGGCACGCTCACGCTGGGTGCCACGGCTGGCGGTGTCGGCACTTACAACCTAAGTGGCGCAACTCCAGGCGCCGCGATCAGCACTCTTTCAACGCAGAGTGAAGTTATTGGTAACCTCGGCTCCGGAACGTTTACCCAGAGCTTTGGTACGAATACGGTTAGCAACACGATGTCTCTGGGTGATCAAGCTGGCGCGAATGGCAGTTATACCTTAAGCGGCGGCGCTGTTTCTGCATCCACCGAGCTTGTTGGAAATGCAGGTACCGGCACCTTTAACCAAACCGACGGTAAGAACACAATTAGCAAGGATCTTTCCTTAGGCGACAGCGTTGGCGGGAGCGGAACCTACAACCTGAGCGGCGGCACGATCACAATTCCTGCGGCAATAGGCGGTTCAGGGATTACGGTGGGCCGCTTTGGCTCCGGCGTATTCAACCAGAGCGGCGGGGACATATTCCAGTCTGACCTTTTGCTCGCGCCTAACTCCAGCGCTGACGGCACATACAACCAAACTGGGGGTACAAATAACATAGCGGGCAGCATGGGAGGAGGAAATTTGGGTGTAGCCGTGGACGAAAGCTGTGCCGGAAATCCACTCCCTTGCGGGGCGGGCAGAGCGACTTACACACTCAGCGGCACGGCCACCCTCTCTGTAAGTTCTAGGGAAATCGTGGGTGGCTTCGGTACCGGCCGCTTCGTCCAGAACGGCGGGACCAACACGGCGGGTGGTTTGAGTTTGGGTGAGAACGGTGGGAGCGGAACATATGCTCTGAGCGCGGGAAAGCTCGCGGCCGGTAACGAGGGCATCGGGATCATGGGAGGAATCGGAACTTTTAACCAGAGCGGCGGCACGAATGTAACAGGCGAAGTTGATATCAATTTCGGATCGTCCGCAGCCAACCCCAACGATGTCTATAACCTGAGTGGCAGTGGTGTACTCTCAGCGGGAACCATCACAAACCGCGGGACGTTCAACTACTCAGGCGGAACTCTCACCGGTATTTTTTTAAATGGTAATGGGGCAAATTTCAACATATCGGGAGCGGGCACTCGGGTCATCAATGGCACTCTTACGAACGCCGGCACCGTAACAGTGTTCTCAGACAAGGCGCAATTTTTTAACGTTACCCTAACCACCGGTGTCTTCAGCGTCGATCCGTCCACAGTGCAATTTCAGAACTTGAATGTCGGAGCGGCCGGGGTCATCACAGGAGTCGCAGGCGACATCTTTGCCGTCACCGGAAATTTTCAGAACCTCAGCACCCAGAACACGCTGTGGAGCACGAGCGCTTCCCAATTGGATTTTACCGGCGGCGGGACGCATACCTTCGATCTGGCAGGACAAAATGGCGCTGGCTTCACCAACAACTTTGCCTGGGGCTCTCTGGTCATCGACCCGGGAAACACCCTCGACTTGGCGGCAGGCAGCGGCGATGCGCTCTACGCCTTCTTCCTGCAAGGTCTCGATATCTCCGGCAACACCATTACAAACGTCGACGGAACACCGGGCCTGTTTCTTTACTATAACGCCGCCGACAATCCTTTCTTGAATGGCAACTACAACTTAACCGGCGGCGGCGAACTCATCGCCCTCAACGGCGCTCCGCCGCAAACGCCCGAACCATCCACCTGGTTGCTGATGGCGAGCGGACTGAGCTTGCTCATCGGTCGCCGCCGCTGGCGGAACCTCTCATTTCTAAATCCAGACGACGTCGCATCGATAGATTGAAACGCCGACCCAACCGCGAAAAAAACATGCACATTTTTCCACAGACCTACCCACTTACTAGAGCGGCTTTGCGTTTGTAAGATACCCACTGATTTTGCTTCTCTTTGAGGGGTGGCCCATGCTGTTTGCCATAGTGTCTCGCGGCAAAAAACTCGGAACGCGCTTATTTCCCCATCGATTCAACGACAACCGCTACCACGTCCACCTTGGCAAGCAGGGCCCCTATATTCCGGTCACCGATTACCGAGACATCCCTTCCTACCTCGCAAATGGTTATTCCCTTCAGATGAGCGACGACGGCCAGAGCCAGCCTCCAAGTCTAATAAAACCTGAATCCGTCCACGGGTGGAGCGCTAACCCGAAGGACCTTTTCTTCCCCACTCTGTAAGCTCAAAGGGACCGCGCACGAGAAGTGTAGCGGCGGGCTTCAGAGTCTGTGTGGCAACTGGGCTGGACAGAGCGGCTATACTTCGCGCAGGGGGGTGCGCGATGGGGAATTTTTTGGAGTACAACCCGGAGCAGGCGTATCTGTTGCCGCCCACGGTGCGAGACG
>Ga0210409_10002429_pt1 | contig 22107 bp, 21 predicted proteins | sample IncBWH17MmetaG_FD_161649 | JGI IMG/M metagenome (GOLD analysis project Ga0210409, IMG submission 161649) | Forest soil microbial communities from Barre Woods Harvard Forest LTER site, Petersham, Massachusetts, United States - Inc-BW-H-17-M | ecosystem: Environmental > Terrestrial > Soil >...
CGAAGCCGGGAAGCGTCAACGAATTCAGGGTGGGGAAGTGTCAAACTGCGTAATATGATTGCCGCGCGGCTGCGTGGCGCCGCTCTAACGCGTAGAATATTTCAGGGATGCACCAGCACTCTCACGGACCGGTGATCCAGCCCTGCGATTCCTCCGAATCCGCGCGCCCGCAGAGCCACGAGCACTCTGCTCATTCTCATCATGGCCACAGTCACGCGCACGTGCATCCTGCGTTAAATCCTTCCGTGCTTGGTTGGGCCATGGTTGCCACTCTCGGCCTGGTTGTCGCGGAAGTTGTTGGCGGCTTTCTCGGACACTCCGTCGCTCTTCTCAACGACGCCGTCCACAATCTTTCCGATGTCCCCGCCCTCGGCATTTCCTGGCTAGCCATGCGCTGGGCCGAGCGCCCTGCCGACACCGAAAAAACCTACGGCTACCACCGCGCCGGCACGCTCGCCGCTTTCACCAACGCCCTCGTCCTGGTTTTTCTTTCCCTCTGGCTCGGCTACGAAGCGTTCGAGCGCCTCCGCGCTCCCGTCAACGTCGTCGAAAGCTGGATGATCTGGACCTCGCTCGCCGCTCTCGCCGTCAACGGCGGTATCACTCTCGCCCTTGTGCGCGGTCGCAACGACCTCAATCTTCGCAGCATTCTGATTCACAATTTTGGCGACGCTCTTTCCAACATCGCCATTATCGCCGGCGCTATCGCCATTGGAATTACCGGCGCGCAGTGGCTCGACCCCATCCTCGGCCTGGCCATCGGACTCCTCGTTCTCTGGTCCAGCATCGGAATTCTGCGCGAGTCCGCCCACATTTTGCTGGAAGGCCGCCCGCGCGAAATGCGCGTGGAGGAAGTCGCGCGCGCCATGCTGGCCATTGAAGGCGTGCAGGAAGTTCACGACGTGCACATCTGGTCGCTCGGCGGAGGGCACAACGCGCTCAGCCTCCACGCGCGCGTTCCGGACATGCACATGGACGCCTGCGAGCGCATCTTGATTTCGATTCAGGAAACCGCGTCGAAGAATTTTCGGATTGATCACACCACCGTGCAGTTGGAGCGCGCCGGCCTTCCCGCCACCTCCGGCTACGTGATGCCGGAACCCGCGAAAAAATAAAGGAGTCTTGCTTCAGCTCCGCCTCAGGCGGGGACGCGGAAATTCAGGCCGCGCTGTTCGTTGAATTGTTGCGTGGCGTCCAGATCCAGCGCGTCGCGGCCCATGCTGCGGCGCAATCCTTCGGGTGTGACGTAGCGCAGCGTGCCGTTCTCCCACGTATACGCCACCGCGAACACCAGGCCGCCGTCGCGGCGCACGAAAACAAATTGTTCTGGGTCGGGGTCCGGCGCGGCGGCGCGTTCCGGTTGCGGTTCGCTGACCGCGCGCGAAGCTCGCGCGTGCCGCGGCGCCTCGGCCGGCGCATCGTCAGCCACTTCTTCTTCTATTACCGTGGGCTGCGGCTCCGCCGCCGGTACTTCCTCTACGATGACCGACGGGCCGAATAGAAATCCGCCGAAGCCAAAGGGATCTCCGCCGCGAAATCTGGAGCCGCGCAGGTGACGGTTGCCGCTGATCGCCGCAAGGTGCGGATAATCAAATCCCAAGCCCGGTACATCCTGGAAATCCGTGCCGTTAAATCCGAATGGGTTGCTGTTGTTGCGGCGGATGATGCGCACGCCGTTTTGCGTGCGCAGAATGGGCGAGCCAATGCGCGCGGCGCCGGACGTTCCCGATTGTACGCGCATAGTGGAGCGCGCGGGTGCCGAAGCTGCGCGCGAAATCACCGCGCCGCCGTGGAATGCCGCCCCCATTGCGGGGCCGGCTGCGCCTCCGCGATGCTGCGCCGCAGCCAATGCCGGAATCGCCAGAACAACCATCGCCACTGCTGAAAGTTTACCCATGGCCGAACCTCTTTGCATCGCTACAAACCCTGTCTTGACTCTGACTACCTTAATCTCGCTCTACTAGAAGGATGCGCGCTGCGTGACTTTGGTTTCAAGTCCCCGGTGAAGCCCGGTTTTGAGCCTTTGTTCGTCGGAGCTTGCCCGCCGCTGTGCACAGGCTAAAGCCTGTGCTACTGGCGCTTTTCCCTTGCAGGGGGATGTGCTATAACCGTCCCGCCGTGGAACATGCCGTGAAGCCAGGGGCGGCGCCGGTCGCGCCGGAGCCTGCGGGGAACGCATCTTCGCAGTTCGCGCCGCAACCCGGGGCGCTTGCCGAGCAGGAAGATGTTTCGCGATATTGTCCGGTCTGCTCCCGGCGGCTGGAATCGCGGCGCTGCAAACTGGTCTGCGCGGTGTGCGGCTATTACATGTCTTGCGCGGACTATTACTGATATGCTTTGCGGGTCCGGCCCGGTTGCCGCTGGAACCGCGATCGACGAGGAGATGAGAACATGGCACTCAAGATGACGAACCGCGAAGTGGATGGCGTGTCGGTGGTGGCGCTGGACGGGCGCATCGTGCTCGGCGAAGAAAGCAACGCGCTTCGCGAAAAAGTGAAAAGCCTGATCGCCGGCGGCAAGAAGAAGATCGTGCTGAACATGAACAATGTCACCTTCATCGACAGCGCCGGACTCGGCACCCTGGTGGCCTCCCATCACAGCGCCAAGTCCCAGGGCGCGGGGCTCAAGCTCTGCCACCTGGGCAGCAAGTTCCAGGAAGTCCTGCAAATCACCAAGCTCCTGACCGTCTTCGACGTCTACAACTCCGAAGCCGAAGCGGTAGCCAGCTTCGCCAAAGGCGCCGGCGCCTAGCCGCCGCGCAGTAGACCGGCATTGCGAAGAGGGCACGCCCCTGCGTGCCCTCTTGTCTTTATCTCCCGTCAGTTGAGTCCGCACGATACCCCCCCACCCCGGGTGTTTTCGTAAAAGAGGCTGCAAGCTATTGAAAACAAAGGGAACGAGTGCGGAAAAGAGCGCAAAGAGGCGACAAAGAGGCGGCAAGCAACTGAAAAGACGTGACTTGTGACTCGTGACCTGTGACTTCGTGAACAGCCAGACAGAAATACGCCCACACCCCTAGTATTTTGCGCAAGAGTTTGGATTTGCCTGATTACAAAGGACTTGCCTTTTTTTGGAGCGACAAAGAGTTCGCAAGAGTATGAAAACAAAGGGTCGACAAAGTCGGAAGGCTGAAAATACACGACGGGTTGCGGGGAAAAGGAGGGACCAAACGGGGACACTGTCAGCGACCTTGGTCTGTATATTACCGGACCTGTTACTATTTGTCAAGTGTTAAATTAAAGGCTGTGGATTGAATGGGTTGCGGGGGGCCCGATTAGAGAATTCCCAAAACGGGAACGAAACGAAGCAAATGCAACAGCCGCACCCTTGAAAGACACAAGGATGCGCCACCCGTCAGAATCGTCAGAAAGGGCCTGCCACCCGCCTGCTCCTCACAGGTCGCGATGGTAATAGTGTAGGAAGCTTTGTCGTAGCATCTGGTCGCTAGTCTGCAGTCGCACAACGCTTTGAGTCAGGCGCTCTTTAAGGCGCAGATAACCGTCGGTCGTCTGAACAAGATCGTATTCCATTGAGTTCGTGAATATCCGCTCCAGGAGTTTTGCAGCGAGCATTGGATCGTTGGTGATCATGGCTCCTACCGGAATCCCTGTTTCCATTTGGATCATACGGCTCAAGGGGTGAATATCTCTGAAGAACTTCATGCGCTGCTCACCTTTTTCTGTCGTAGGACAAAGGATAATTACGGGCTTACCCTGACTAAGCGCCATCGACACTTCCGCATCCTTTCCGAAGCTATCGGACTCCCCAGCAAAATATATTAGTGCTTTGGCGCATTTGACCATTAGGCATTCAATCAATCCTTTGTCCTCGTGCCCTTCGGCGGCGCTTATCGTGGGGTCGAAATAGCGGAGCCGCAGAAGTCGCAAGCTGGGCTGGCCGAAAATTCTCGCTGTGTCCCTACTCATGTCACGGAAATCAGATCGCTTCCGCATGCTTGTTGCGACATATACGTCCAGCTCATTAACGATTGATAGGTATAATCGCGTGTTCAGAACGGCTCGACGCCTAGCTTCCACGAAGCGTTTAGCTACCGTTTGGACCTTTTCGCGGATTTCCTCTTCTGAAGACACCGTCTCCTCGGCGAATTCCTCGGTTGTAAATTGAAGCATCATCTGCGTCTGAGGATCGGCTTTGGCTAGTGGACTCTCGTTGTCAAAAAGCTCTTTGATTTTTGTCCTTGTCGCTCCGCGATCCTTGTAAGCCTTAAATAGTACTGACTCAATTAGTAGTTCCGCCCCGTCGGCCATTGGCGAATATGCTTTGCACGCAAGTTCAGCAATTAAATACCGGTCGTCCGCTGGTATGGCATGAAATGGGAGGACGGCGCCACGAGCTGTCATTGCATCGGAATCGAAGCGCCTTGCCGCAAACAGACTCAAGATCTCCTCGCGAGACATTTTAGCGAGCTTTTCGTATGCGATTCTTACGCCGCCGAAGTGCAACAGCGCGTCGGTAAAAAAACGCTGGAGGCCGGAGGATAATTGCTCAATAGAACTTATCGCTGTCCCATTTGTTTCAATTGCCCTAGGGAGGGGACCCCCGTGACGAAAATAGTAAGTAAAGAAACCATCTGTCATTCCGATTTCGTGCATCATGTGGAGGAGCTGATTTACATGCGTGCAGGGAAGCGGGTCCAACTCCATCCGAAGCAAACGGTCGATTACGATTGAGCCGACTTCTGAACCGGGGAACTGGGAGGACGCGCAAAACCACTGTGGAAAGTATACGGCTAGGTGCTCCAAGAGCTGTTGTCTCGTCATGACTACACCTCGACTGTTGAACGGTCAGCAATCGGCTCCGTTGAACCTTGACATTCCCGTGCCTATCTCGGAAGCTTCTGACGTCGGCCGGCTCCCTGTTACACTGTTGTGCAACGGATCGTTTTCCGCTGGCCGACCTTCTCCAAGACACCTCCTAAGTTATTGAGCCACCACTTGGACCCTAAACTTTGACCTTTGCCGAAGTTTTGGCTCCTGAAGCGTGTCCACCCCGAGCGATCGTTTGAGTTGCTGAACTGGGTAAAGTTTGACCTTATTTTCGAGCGTCTCGCCCTCACAGACGCTACCAGCAAAAAGATTTGCCACTTGCAATAAATCGTTGTCCCTTAATCGGGCGACGTGGATGGCAGTTAGGGTTGGGATTTCATCATGCAAGTATTTTCGCAAAAGTTCGTCCGTACCTCCTAACGAATGGTTTACCAATGTCAGTAATGCCGGGCGGCCCTTCGGCACGCTTGCTGATATCAATTTCCTGTAGTGGATAAAATAGCTAGACTCTCGAGCAGATCTTGAAGTCTCTTGATCGCTTACCGTTTTGCTTACAACCCGTGCAGTGAAACGGAGGTCCGGCGCATGAAGAAAGTAATTGATTATGCCTCTCGCGAAAGGCCGTTTGAATTTGTCTGTGCTCCGGTAGAGAAGGCGGCTCCGGAAATGGTGAAGAGCACGGAGTTCTCGAATATGTTTCAAGTGTGCCTGCGGTTCGCTTGTAAGGAGGGCGCCAATGCAGAACGGACCCTTCCCTCCAAATACACCGCTTTCTTCTATGTAGAGCTGCAGAGGGTCTGATGCAGCTCTTACAGAAGGACCGCAGACCGTGGCGCAAACGACCGTTTCGAGTCCTTTATAAATGAAGGAACGTCGTGTGAGCACGAATTGCTTTCCTGACGTCAATTCTGTTTGACGTTTTTGCCTGTCGCACCGAGGCCAGCAGGAATGATCGTTTCGCTGTCCTTGATTATTGACCGAACTTGTTCCGAGGATAGACCGATGACAGACGTCAAATCTACTCCCTCGAAATGGGCGTGTGCAAAGTTTGCGCGCGAAAGGCTCGCGCCGCGGAGCTGCGCTCCCCTGAGGTCGGCACCGTACAGATTCGACCCCTCCAAGATCGTATCTTCTAAATGGGCTCCCACCAAGACCGCCTCCTCTAGATCAGCGTTCCTGAGATCGGCGCCTTCTAAATGCGCCCGAGACAGTTGGACCTGTCGCAGGTTCGCACGTCCGAGCAGTGCACGCCGCAGGTCTGTGCCGCTTAGATCCAATGCGCGGTGTCTCTCGGCATCGCTAACTATCGAGCGTTCGTCGCGGGTTCCAATTACGGATATCGCCGCCTGCACGTCCTCGGGAAGTGCTGCCAGTGCTGGCCCGCCCCGCCAGACCGCCTTATCCCGTACAAACGCTGTTAGTATCGACATCACTACCCAATGTCTGTCGTAGACTGGATCTTTCGAGATTTCGCCAAGAGCGTAAATTCCCCCGACGCGCACTTCCGCCTGTTGGCTGCCGACTTGTTCGACGGCTCGTGTAAACCGCTCAGTGGTTTGCCCCTCCTGAGCGACCTCAAGTGCTTTTCGGCTGGCCTGAAGTTGCTCGAACGTGAAATATAGACCAGCCAAAACTGCGGCCCCACCTACGATCTGAGCAGCCGTTTTTCTTAGCTCGTTCTCCAACTGCAATCGGTCTTTACCTTTGACGCCTGCATTTGCCGCCTGCCGCTTGGGCAGCCAGCACACTAGAAGTACGGCTACTGCCGCAGCGGCCAGGGGTAAGTAGAAGAGCACGGATAGGTCTATACCACGTGGTTAGTATTCGGTCAAAGATATACCTGGGCGGTATGCACTAAAGGTCTTATCAGTAGCTGAAGCCGGGCCATCCCTTCGCGCATTTTGCGGAGGGTGCGGGGTTTGACTTTGCTCTCGCCGTCAGCCCTGATCGCCCAAACGAGGGCCATCTCAGCGAGGTGAACTCGCGGCTGCAGGGCGCCAGCCTGAAGGCCGCCGCTACGTAAATTAAGGCGAGATGCGGCCTGACGGCCTGGGACGCGCTGAAGACGCGCCCCTACAGTTAGGCCGCTCAGCTCGCTGGTGCGCGGTACGTGCTTGCGGAGTTACGGGGCTATTCACGGCGGGGGACTGGACAGTATACTCCGGCGACGAAGTGCCTGTCCCCAAGGGGAACTCGATGCCGGATAGGAAGGGCGCGCGGAGCGCCAGCGCGACTGCGGCGGACCGCGCCAACGATTTTGCGAAGGCGTTCTATGCGCTGAAGATGGTCTTCGCGAAATATGAGGATCAGTTGCACGTCAACGCGGACACGCGGGAAAAGTATTATTTGGAGACGCGTTCGCCGAGCTACAACGGCAAACCGCTTTTTTTCGGGGCGGCCGTCCGCGGGCACGCGTATGTGAGCTTTCACCTGATGCCGCTCTACTGGGACCCTTCCCTGGCCAAAGGGATTTCCGCGAAGCTCAAGAAGCGTATGCAGGGGAAGAGCTGCTTTAATTTTTCCGCGCCGGATGCGGCGCTGTTTCGCGAGCTCCGCAAGCTAACCAGCCGCGGCTTCGCGCTGTACAAGCGGAAGAACCTGCTTTAGATCTCACCACAGAGTTCACAGAGAACGCAGAGCGGAATCCTGCTCGATATGGAATACTTAGAATTTCGATTCCACATCGGGAGCGCTCATGCCTCGCTATCTTACGCAGCACACGCTGGCTTGCCTGACGCGGCAGGGCGCGGAAAATCTTGCGCAACGCATGCAGAGCGGCGGCACCGCGCATGCGGAACGCGTGCTGGTCAACATGCTGGAAGGAAAAATGTTTGTGGAGTTCCGCGCGGAATCGCGGGAAGCGCTGGAAGCGTGGCTGAAGACGGAGGGTATGCATTTTGACTGGCTGGTGCGCATCGAGTGGGAAACGCGCGGGCCCTTCGAGACTCCCCTCGAAACTCGGGGCAAGCAGGGTAAACAAGATGGCAAGCTGCATTCCGCCGATTGAGGCTGCTTGAGAACACAGAGTTGGAACGAGCGTCCCTTTGGGATGCGTTGACAGCGACTGCGCGACGAGATAATTTCTCTGCAGCGTGCCGCGGGCAGCGATCGCGCGCGGAACGCGTGAAGGAGCAAAACGTGCGGCGAGCTATAGCCATCGCGGTGGTGTGCAGCGTGATTGTTTTTGCGGCGGTCGGAGCATCGATGACGCCGAAGGCGGACGAGCGGCTCAAGGGCGCTTTCCGGCGTCCCGCCGTGAATGGTTGGACGTTCGTGCATCTGGAAGGAACGCCGGGACAAATCGGCTACCAGCACGGATATTTGCTGGCCCCGGAAATTCAGGACCTTTACAGGGTTTACGCACTGATGCTCACACACGACAACGGGAAAGACTGGAATTTTTTCCGGGACGCATCGAAGAATATTTTGTGGCCGCATGTGGAGCAGGAATACCGCGAGGAGATGCAGGGGATTGTCGAGGGCGTGAACGCGCAGGGCGGGAAGCTGGACATCTGGGACATTGTGACGATCAATGCAGCGATGGAGTGGAGCTACTACGTCGACCAATATGATAAGGGGCACAAGATTGCGTCGCTTCCGACGGTGACGGCGGGCGACCATTGCAGCGCGTTTGTGGCGATCGGCAGCTACACCAAAGACGGGCGCGTGGTGATCGCTCACAACAACTGGACCAGCTATCTCGATGGCGCACGCTGGACAATGGCGTTCGATATCGTGCCGGCGCGCGGATATCACTTTGTGATGGATGGGCTGCCGGGGCTGATTCACAGCGGAGATGATTTTGGGCTGAATTCGGCGGGCATGGTGATCACGGAAACGACGATCACCGGTTTTCACGGGTTCGACAGCAACGGCGTGCCGGAATTTGTGCGCGCGAGGAAAGCGATGCAGTATTCGGCGTCGATCGATGACGTGGCGCGCATCTTCAAGGAAGGCAACAACGGCGGCTACGCGAATGACTGGCTGATCGCCGACACGCGCAAAGGCGAGATCGCGAGCCTGGAGCTGGGGCTGAAGAATGTGACGCTGGAGCGCAAAACGGACGGATATTTTGTGGGGTCGAATTTCCCGATCAGTCCGAAGCTGGCCGCGGAAGAAACGGATTTCCCGGTGGACGACCCGGGCGTCAGCGCGAACGCGCGACACCGCCGGTGGGAACAGTTGATGGCGGAGAATAAAGGGAAGATTGATGTGACGCTGGCGGAACAATTTCTTGCCGATCACGTCGATAGCTTCAGCGGGAAGACGGAGCCGAGCGAGCGGACGCTGTGCGGGCACGTCGATCTGTCGCCGCGCGGCATGGGGAGCTGGCAAACACCGTTCGGCACCGCCGGCGCCGTGCAAAACAAAGCTACGGATACGCAGATGGCGGCCAAGATGGAATTCACCGCGGCGGCCGGTCATGCCTGTGGCATGGATTTTCTTGCGGCGAAGCATCTCAAGGAGCACCCGGAGCAGTCATGGGAAAAGCCTGAGCTTCGCGACATGAAGGCGTATCCCTGGACGACCATCGCGGCGCAGAAATAGATATTGTGGCTAGTGCGGGCTGGGGTTGCCGCTGAGCTGCTGCAGGTTCTCCTTCGCTAATTCGTGGTTGGGATTGAGCTGCAGGGCGCGCAGGTAGTGCAGCCGCGCTTGCTTGGTATCGCCGATTTCGGCGAAGGCGCTGCCGAGATTCGCTTCGGCGTTGGCGTCTTCGGGATTGATGCGCACGGCGGCCTGAAACTGGGCGAGCGCGCCGCGAAAATCGCCCAGGGAAGCGAGTGCGTTGCCCAGATTGTAGCGGGCATCGAAATAGTCGGGACGCTCGTTGAGAGCCGCGGTGAGATGCGGAATGGATTCCTCGGTCTGGCCGGTGGCCAGCAGCGCGGCGCCGTAGGCGTTGTTCACCGTTGGCTCGTTCGGGCGAATGCGGTTGGCCTCCGCGAATTGCGCGATGGCTTTCTCGACTTCACCACGTCGCATCAACAAAGCCGCCAAATTGTAGTGCGCTTCGAAATCTTCCGGGTTCTTCTGCAAATTGTGCCGCGTCATGGCTTCCAGTATTTCCGCTCTGGGATCGGTCTTTGCGTCAGCGGCGCTTGCCGGCAGCACTTGCAGCCACAGATGAGCCATTTCGTCGACCGCGCGGTTGCCGGCGGCGACGCGCTGCGGCGGACTATTGGGATTGCGCACGTTGTCGTCGGAATTGTCGTACACGAACTTCATGGAAATGGCGGTGCCCTTGGCTAATTTCACAGGCTGGGAGTAGCGATATACGGCCTGCCAATTCAGGTTCCAATCGGGAATATGAATCAGGGTCTCGGAGCGGCCGTCGGGAAACTTTGCGATGGCCTGAAGATCCTTGCCGAGATAGTGGGCGTGCGGGTAGATGGCGAGCAAATCTACGTCGACGGGCAGGGTAAATTCGTCGGTCACCACAAAATGTTTCTCGCCTGGGGGAATATCCAGCAGGCGATCGTTTTCCAACTGCAAGAGAATGGGGTGCTTGGTGGCGGGCTTGTCCGTGAAATACAAACCGAGGGTGGGCTGGATGGTTTCCGGCTTTCCGGAAGGCTGCAGATGAGTGTTGAGAATGAGGTCAGTGTCCTTGCCCAAACGCAGCGCCATGCCGTCGGGTTCGGCGTAGGGAATCGAGCCCGGCTTCCAAAACAGGAAATGGCTGTCGGGATCAAAGGCCTCGGACTCGATGGTCAGCTCCATGCCGCCGAAACCCGCGCCGGGCTCGGACTCCAGACGCCTGCCGTTCTGCTGGCGGTCCACCAAGACATTGGCGTGATGTACGAGGCGCTTGTCGCCCGGCCGAATCTCCATGGCTTTGAGCCAGCGAGAGCGGTCCACGGGAGTGCGAAAGACAAAATTCCAGTAATTGTCCGAGCCGCTCGCGGGCAGGGCGTAGGGCTTCGTCGCTGTCACGATGACGTCCGGCTTGCCGAGCTGCCAACCTTCTACGACGCTCGGTTTCGGAGGCAAGTCCGCGGGATTTCCCTCCGCCGTCCCTTGTTCGACCCAGGCCTGAATCCGCGTGATCTCGTCCTCAGAGAGGCGTAGCTCGTCAGCAAATTTCAGCGCGCCTTCTGCGGGCAGCCAGGGGGGCATGAAACGGCTTTTCGTGAGGGCGGCGATTTGCCGCGCGTGCGACTTGGCGTCGGGGTAAGTGAGCAGCGAAAAGGGGCCAGCCTCGCCGGGGCGATGGCAGCGCGCGCAAGAGCGATACAGGATGGGCGCGACGTCGCGGTTGAAGGTGACCTGCGGCGGTGGGGCAGCGGTCGGTGCCGCGGCATTTTGTTGCGCCAGCACCCGGCCACTGAGCGCGGCCAGCAACACTATGCCAGCCAGCGACAGAAATGTTCGGGTTCGAGTTACTTTTTGGGGCACAACCGTCATTCGAGGTCCGAAATGTAGCAGCCCACGGCCGGTGTTGCATTCGCGGTGAGCTTTTTGCCTGCGATGGCCGCTTCGATAGCGTCCGCGAGTTCGTGCGTGGTCGCACTCTTTCGCGCGTGGCCAAAATCCTCATATAGATTATCAATACGGCCGTGATACACCAGCCGGCGGTTGGCGTCGAAAACCGCTGCTTCGGGAGTGATCTGCGCCTGGCTCTCTTTTACCAGGATGTGTTGCGGGTCGCGGAGGGCGGCCAAACGATAGCCGAACTCGCGATCATGCTTGCGAATCGAATCGGCTGTTTCCCTCTTGCTTGGATAAATGAGAAAGAAAACCGCTTTGCCTGCGTTTTTTGCACTGAGCTGCTGGATGGCAGGTGCGTAGCGATTGGAAACCGGGCAGTCCGTGCGCACAAATATCAGGACCACGACCTTGCCCTGCGCCGCGCGAAAGGGATCGAAGGGTTTACCGTCAAGATCGCTGGCGAAGCCCTGCGGGACGGCCGAAATGAAAGGCGCGGCGCCGAGGCACAAGGCCACCATCGCAAAAAGGAAGCGCGAGAAAGATCGCGGGATCTGAAGCCTTTGGCCCATAGGTCGCGGAAGAAACCGAAAGAAATGTTACTGCGGCCAAAAAGCGTTGTCCATTTGTTACGGAAAACGGTAGTGGATCAGTTTCCGATAAAGCGACTACACGTCCAAGTGAAAGCCGTTCGGGAATAATCGCACAACAAGCGTATGCCCGGGCCGACCACTCTAATCTCTGCACCCTTATTGAGGCGGGCTGCTATGGCTCTTGCGGTCGAGGCAACTCTGCGCCAGAACCTTGGGATCAGGTAGCTTAGGCATGACCAGGAAGGGATTCTCTGCACTGTTCACAATCTGCTCAAGGAAATCCTGCAGTGTCCCAGGCCCTGAGCTAGGGAATCCTGACAATGCTTCTCGCCTCCGCAATTCTTTCATGTAGTCGGCATCCAAGGCCACGTCACCGGGCATTTTCTCCTTCAGCCGCAAACCCTGAGGGCCGAGGTAAATGAATGCGTCAACGTAATCTTCCATTGGTCGCTGAAGACTCTTGGGGAACGCTGTGTTGACGTTGCAGTCTTTATCAATCATCGTCGGGGCCGGGAGAAAGTGCGCCAAATCAAAGCCACCCAGCGATGTGCCCTTGGCGCGAGCGAGCGACGGAACGGGCCACGCGGCAAATGGGCTGCTGGAAAGAGTCGGCGAGTCCGCGCCGAAGATGCCGAGGTCGGAGATGACGAAGGTTAGGCCTGGATAGTCTTTTTCATAAATGGAAACGGCGCTGCGACCTCCGTGAAAAAGGTGGAAAGTACCGAACAGCATCAGAGCCTTGCGATGCTTTGAGAGAACTTCTTTTTCCATGACAGAAGCAATCGTGACATCGCGGTCGCCAAATTTCCCAGCGTCGTCGGGTCCCTTAATTTGGTCCCAGTCAATGGGTGGATCGCCTGCCAGCACTCGGAGGCGCCTCTCCGCGCGAACTTTCTGGTTAATCGCTCGCACGAGAGGGAAGAATTGCTCGAAGAAGGCCCAAGTTCCACAGGTTGTTTGCGTCGTGTTTCGCCATACCTTCCGGACTTCCGCGAACGGCACATTCTCTCCAGCGATGTAGCGATCCAGAACTGGCTGGTACAGCGAATTCCCGCACTCGACCTCTATGTCGTTTACTTTCTCCGAAAACGCCGGGTTGCGGACCAGCGAGAGAATGAAATGATCCTCGTCTTCCATCCCATGACCTTCCGGCATACCGACGACTTCGTACTTGTCGAAGGCCGCAAGGATGGCAGGCACAGCAGGTTCTGGAATTGGTTCTGCAGCCTGCTGCGCCGTCTGTGCCTTGCTTATTGCTGGGATCACTAGAAACAACCACGCGGCGAACCATAGACGAATGACTCGATATAAGGAGGAGCCCGGTGTTCCGGTAACCGTCGGGTTCTGCATTTGAGGTGCTCCTGTGACGAATGCCGGACGAGACGTAATTCGTCCGCAAACGACATACTGCGCGAGGAGGCGATTGTATACCCACCTCCTGGCAAACGCGCTTAAGGTTCTTCGCGAACTCACTGGAGCCGCCAAGTAACACCTCACGTCCGAGTCCTGGTTAACGCGCTTACCGGAAATGTGGAGTCCTAGGACTGGACTTGTCCGGTTTCGCCACTTACCAGGTGGATGCGTGAAGACGGACACAGTGTGCTGCAGTAGACTCACTCTGAATATCGGCGGCAGTTGTAAGCCATAGTGTTTGCTTCTCGAAGGACGGGTCGAAAATTGCCTTTGTGGTTTTGTGAAAGTTATGGGTGCTGTGCATGTGAAAGGGGGCCAGATGTTGCAGGCTACAACGCTCCTTTCGTTCATACTTCTATGTTCGACGAGCCTCGAAGCTCAGGAGTGGCACGAAGTCTCGCAGGAGATTGCTGCAAGCCAGTTACTGAGAAAAGCTGAGCCTGTTTATCCCGCCTTTGCAAAGGCAGCTGGCGTTGAAGGTGTGGTCCGCATTGCAGTTGGCATCTACACGGATGGTCGGATTCACTCAATGGGAATAGAAGGCGGTCCACCTTCGCTAACCCAAGCTGCCAAGGAAGCTCTGTCGCGCTACGTGTACCGTCCGTTTGAAAATGACGGACATCTTGTAAACGTGACCACAATTGTTGATGTGGTCTTTAAGCTTCCAAGCCCGCAAAACGTGGAGCAATCCTATCCGCCTCCGACGATCTCCGACTTAAGCTTTTCTTTCCTGGAAAGCAAAACGGCAACGCAATTATCACCAGCACTCCAAAAATGGCTCGATGAAGACCTGCGGAAGAAAAGGGCTTACTTTTTCTGTGATGCTTCTGCGTCTACCTCCGACGACAAGATTATCCAGGTACCCGTGCTAGACACGGCCACTCGACTATACATTGTGTTCCGTCACGAACAATGCATGTGCGGTGCGTCAGGAAACTGCCCACTTGAACTTGTCGAAGTGGAGGCTACAGCTGTTCATAGTGTAATCGATTCGAGTGGTGGTGAGGTCGCTCTACGGAGGCGAAAGGATGCATCCGTGCCCGACATCTTCTCCGAATCCCACATGTCTGCCGCGTATGCCAGCATCGTTGGCTTTGTCAAGATAGCCGGAAATTGGGGCCAGCTTTATTGCGGAACATATTTCGGTAGCAAAACTGAGGAAAGTGAAATTCACGTTTGCCAGTAAGCGACCTATAAGCTCCAAGTCCTGGTAAACGCGGTAGCCGGAAACTGACCCACTACTCGAAAAACAAGGCGAGTGGCTAAACGAGAAGCAGCCGCTAACGCAGTTGGCCGGGCTCGACTCCGCGCTTGCGGGCGGCTTCATAAACGGCGTCCATCTGCGCGGCCAGCGATTTCTTCTTTTCCTCGAGCTTGCGCACCTGGTCGTCCACAGACTCCGTGGAGTAGCCCTTGTGCAGCTGCATGCCAATCGCACCGGGCGTCTCGCCTTTACTGAAGCTTTTCAACTCCGCAATCTGTTTGTCGATCCCGGCCGATTGCGCTTGAAGAGTCGTGAGTTGTTTACGAAAGGCCGCAACCACCTGAGGGCTGGCCGGCGCTGGGGCTGGGGCGGTGCTTTTCGCGGGTGAAGTTTTCTTTGCGTCGCCGACTAGTGAAATCGCGCTGGCGTTGACATCTCCCATGTTGTCGTTCGTCCAGACCTTTTTGGTTTTCTTGGGTTCTTCGGGTGGCGGAGGCGCAGGCTGAGATTGCGAGGATGCCGGATCCTGCGAAGGCGGCGAAGAGTTGGGGAACGACGCAGCGGCGAGGAATGCCGAGATCAAAGCCGCAGCCGCAACGATAACCTGGCGATTCATAACCCCAGACTATCAGGGGTCGGCGCTCGCGGAAGGCGATTTGCCCAACTCGGCACGGATGGCTTGCAGCGCTTCCTTGGGAGGACCGATGCGTCGGTATTGCGAATACAATGTCCGCTCATGAATGGAAAAGCTCACAAACAGGCGGCGCCCGTCGAAATCATATTGGGAATAACTTGCAAACCATAGTCCGGGGGCCATTTCGTAGCGTTCCTGCATGAAGTGGCTTCCTTTGTAGACTTTAGCGAGAAAGCCGCCGATGGAAATGTCGTCGATCACTTCGATTTCCGCGCGCGCCACCTGCTCCACATCATCGTCGATCCACAGATAACCGCGCACTTTTGAGAAGATCGAAGTAGCGCGTGACGTCGCTTTGTAAGCCGGATTGGGAACCATGCGGTACTTCGACAGCATGCGATCGCCGCGCGGTTCGCGTTCCACGAAGGTGTAAAGAAAAGCCGTACGCGTCGCGTCGATCAAGTCGGAACGCTCTTTTTGTTTCTTCGCGAATTTCTCGTACGCTTCGCGCTGTGCCCGGCCATCTTCCGCGGCCCAGGAAAGGGCGCGCTCCAGCTTTTCCAACTCCGCCCGATACGCCGCGGCGTCGACAGGCTTCCCGTCCGGCCCGACTGGAATGCGATCAATTCCCGTTCCCGCCGGGACCGCGCGTGTCGTCTTGATTTCCGGCGGCTGCGACCCGGCAGCGCCTTTATGGATTTCCAGGCGCTCCAGGCGCTCGTAGTTGGCCTGCGCCAGATCATCGTTTTTCTGATTGGCGATGACGCGCTCGAGCAGCGTGCGCTGCTGGTCCGCCTCGCTTTGCTGCACCGGAACTGGAGCGTCCTGCGCCAGCAAAATTCCAACGCCAACCGCAAGCAGGGAAGCAAGAAGAATGGCTCTAGGCGACTGCATAGTCAGGGGATTAGCAAGAGGCTCCGTCAACCTCTACATTGGATTCGACACCCGCCTCGAATGTTGCACCGCGCTTCATCCTCCGGCACAGGCACCGGCACAGGCCAATATCCGCCCGCCGCACTGGCGACGAACGCCGGGTGCCGTTGGCGGTGCCCAATAGGAAACGCTACGGCTTCGGTTTCTCCGCGGCCTTCTGCTGCTGTTGCGCTTCTTCCGTCCACGGCGGGGTAATGCTATTCACTCGCGCATAGGCGATCGATTGCCCCAAGTGCTCGCCAAAGTGCCCGATGATCATCATGAAGGCCCCGCGCACGGTGGTTTGGCGGCCAAACATTTTCTGGGGCTTGTCCATGTCGGCGTCGCTGATGGGCAGGATCGCCTGCCGAAGATGTGCAAAAGAATCCTTCAGAAGCTGCGTAATCTTAGCCTTGTCGGCGGCAGCGGCCTGGATGGCCTTGAAATCCAGGCCCGATGGGGCCTGCATCCCGAATGCGTGAGCGACGCCGTAGTTAGCCGCGGTGATATGCGCGTACACCTCGCCAATGGACCGCACCCCTTCGCCCGGCCGCCAGGAGTACTTCTCAGCAGGAATCGCCTCTGCCAAGCGCGTGTACCGTTGCTCGTAGTATGCAAGCCCTTCGAGAAATTCGGCCCGCGCACCTGCAGCGGGGGCGGCGCCGGGCGCTTGCGTTGCGGCCGCCTTGTCCCCGGATTTGTCTTGCCCCCAAATCGACGTGCCAAAAGCAAGCGTAAATACAGCAACAACAATGAGATACAAGCTTTTCCTGAGCATCTATCCTCCCCGCCCGGCACGGTCTGCCCAAATCGGCAACCAGACGTGGCAAGGCTACACCTGGCTGCGGGCAAAGCAAAGCGTCTAATTCTGCGTCTAAGGGACTGTACGGAAACCTATTTGCCGGCTGACTCGTATTAAGAGCAGGCAGATGAAGCGAGTGAGGTTCCGTTGGGTGTAGCTCCACTGGAAGGTTTTGCGCGGATGCCGCAGGCAACCGCCGATGCGGGCGGGCGCCGGGTCGCGCTCACCGGCCTGCGCGGCGGCGCGGTGACCCTGGTCGAGACTTTGCGGCTGGCGCTGGACGCCTTGCGCGCGCACAAGTTGCGCAGCTTTCTGACCCTGCTGGGCGTCATCCTGGCGGTAGCCACCCTTGTCGCGGTGATGAGCGTTGTATCCGGCATGAACTTTTACGTTGCCGACCGCATAGCCAACCTGGGCGCAAACGTGTTCATTGTGGATCGCTTCGGCATCATCACCAGCCAGGACGCGTGGGTCAAAGCGCAGAAGCGTCCGTTGATTACCATGGAAGATTACGAGCGCATGCGCGATAGCATGAAAACGGCCAAAGCCGTTGCCGCGCTCGACGACCACAACCTCGAGGTGCGCTCCGGGAACCAGCGCCTGCAGAACACCGACGTCATGGGGGTTTCTCCTAATTATGCGGAGGTGCGCAACATCAACGTCGCGCAAGGCCGCTTTATTAACGAGACCGACGACGACCATCGCGGGGAAGTCGTATTCATCGGCGCGGACGTGGCGGATCGGCTTTTCTCCAACGTCGATCCGGTCGGGAAATTACTGCGCGCGGAAACGCATGAGTATCAGGTCATCGGAGTTGCGGAGCGCATCGGCAGCGCCTTCGGGCAGTCGCAAGACAATTTCATGATCATGCCGGTGCACACCTTTGAAAAAGAGCTGCATCGCCCGCGCGACTGGGTGGCTATTTTCGTGCAGGCCGGCAGTTCCGAAATGATGAGCGCGTGCGAGGACGAAGCACGCATGTTAATGCGTGCCTGGCGCCACTTGCCGTATGACACCCCGGACAATTTTGCCATTCTGGGCTCCGATTCGATCATGAAGCTGTGGCACGATTTGACGGGCACGCTCGCGAACGTCGCCGTCAGCCTCGTCAGCGTGTTCCTGGTCGTGGGCGGCATCGTCATCATGAACATCATGTTGGCCAGCGTTACGGAGCGGACAAGAGAGATTGGGATTCGGCGTTCGCTGGGGGCGCGCAAGATACATATTTTGCTGCAATTCATGATGGAATCCGCGGTGCTTGCCGCGACCGGCGGAATCATTGGCGTCTTGCTGGCATACGGCGTGGTGGCGCTGGTGGGAGCAACGACAGACATCCCGGTGAAAATGCCGCTAAGCGCGGTGATCGTTTCGCTGTGTGTTTCCACGGCGGTGGGCCTTTTCTTTGGGATTTATCCCGCGACGCGGGCGGCAAAACTGGATCCGATCGAAGCCTTACGAGCCGAAACCTAGAATCGGGAACGGCAGCGACGCACAGCAGGCGAGAAAAATATGGCGCAGGCATACGGCGAAAACCTCAAGCAGGCGATGGACACGCTCCGCGCGCACAAGATGCGCAGCGCACTGACCGTTTTTGGAGTAGTCCTCGGTGTCAGCGTCATTATGCTGGTCGCCGCGTTAATCACCGGCTTCGACGAGACCATTCAGGAAAATATCAAGCAGTTTGGCGCGGATACCGCATTTATCTCCAAGTGGGACCAGGGTTTCCACGGAGGCGACCCGCCGATGGAAGAGAGGCAGCGCAAGCCGCTGACGCTGGAAGATGCGAAAGCGCTGATTGCCGGGTGTCCCGCGTTGAAAAATGTTACGACTTTCTTGCAGACCGGATGGATGCAGGTGCACACCGTACGCACCAAGGCCGGTGAAGTCAGCGCCATCGATTTTCGCGGCGTGCAAGCCAATTTCGGCCAGGTGTATGCCAACGCTGCGACCCTCGCCGGTCGCTTTATCAGCGAAGGCGACGACCTGCACCGCGAAAAGGTGGTCATGCTGGGCGAAAATGTCGCTCCGGTGCTTTTCCCCGGGGAAGACGCGGTCGGCAAAGACGTGATGATCGATGGCACGGACTTTCGGGTGATCGGCGTGGTCGAGAAACCGAAAGGCGGCTTTGGGATGGGCGATGAAGATCGCCGCGTACTCATTCCCTTCAATACTTTCAAAAAGACGTACCCGGCGGCCGATGAAATCAACATGCGGGTGCAGGCAAATCCGGGCATGCTGGATCAGGCGGTCGACCAAGCCGAGGAAGTGCTTCGGCGGCGGCGCAACGTGGCCTACAACGGCAAGGACAATTTTTCGATTCGCACCGCGGCGCAGGAAGTCGAAGAGTTTCATAACATTATGATGATGGTTTACGTCGCGACGATCGTGCTTAGCGCCATCGGCTTGCTTATTGGCGGCGTGGGTGTGATGAATATCATGCTGGTGAGCGTGACCGAGCGGACGCGCGAAATCGGCGTGCGCAAGGCGATTGGCGCCAAGCGCAGCGACATTACGTGGCAGTTCCTCCTCGAAGCGATGACACTGACGGGTTCTGGTGGCGTGATCGCGCTGGTGCTGGTGAACGGCCTGGTGCTCCTGATTCGCCTTACGTTGCAATGGCGCGGCGCGGTTCCGATCTGGGCGGCGACGGCCGGCGTAGTGGTCAGCGTGAGCGTAGGTTTAATCTTCGGCGTGTGGCCTGCAATGAAGGCCGCGAGACTGGATCCAGTCGAAGCTCTCCGGTACGAATAGTTCGCAGCGAAGCACATTTCCACTTACATCTGAATACTGGCACGTGGATGGCTTGTGGCCCGCCTCACTGGGAGGAGGATGCCAAGGCCTTTTGTGCCAGCGCTTTTGCGTTTGGATTGCCGGCGAGAACCTGCGCGGACCATTCGGCGGCCGCTTTGGAAAGGCGGACGGATTCGCTGGTGAGGGATTCGGGGCCGCCGGAGTCGGCGTTGCCAAAGAAAATGCGGTCGAGGGGTTGCGCGGCAGCGAGGCGATTTATTGTGAACTGGCCGGGGACGCCCATGAACATGGGATGGCCGCGGCGATAGAGGCGCACTTCGAGGGGATTGGCGTTGAATTCGGGGAGCAGCTTTTGGAAATCGGCGAGTACGAGTGCGGCGAGGGTCTTGCAATTGTTTTCGTCCAGCAACGTGAAACGCTGATTTTCGCGGAGAGGCGTGTAAAAGGTCAGGATGTTGTGCTTCTGGACGTAGCCGGGAACGTTGCGCACGGTCCAGTCGGCGACGATGAAGTCAGTGAAGGTGTTTCGTGGGCACCAGGTGTCGTAGCCGCGATTGTAGATGGGCTTGTCGAAGATGATGTTGACGACGGGGTAGGGAGCGTAACGAGTGTGTTGCATCGCGGCTTTTTGTGCGGCGGGGAGATTCGAGATGAGGCGGGAAGCGATCAGCTTTGGAACGCAGACGATTACGGCTTTGGCGGCAACCGTGGTCAGTTTATTTTCGTGGTAGTAGGTGACGCGGACTTCGTCTTTTTCCGGGACAATGGAAACTACCGTGGCGTTGCCAAGCAAGCGATCTTTGTATTGGGGCTGAAGGACTTCGTTGAGCTTGTGCGTAATGCAGCCGAGGCCGCCAGGAAGAATGACGCGCTGCTCATTCCCGGACGCAATGTACTGCAGTGAACCGATGCCGATGAACGCGGAAGTGTCTTGCGTAGTTGCGCCCCAGTTCGAGGGGCCGTAGCTGTCCCACCATTGCTGAATTTCCGGAGCATAGGGCGCGGTGTACTTGGTGAAAGGTTCGGAGTCCAGTTCGGCCAGGCGCTCGCGAACTTTGATTTTGCGCATGTCCTCTCGAAATTTGCGGAAGCTCTCTCGAACCTCTTTAGGATACGGCAACGCGTCGATACCGGAATTCCAGGTGTCTGGCACAAAGGTTTTGTTGACGATGGTGGGATCCGGATTATGGACCGGGAGAAGCTTGAGACCGATCTTGCTGGCAAGCTGATCGCCGTAGTCACCTTTGTCGGCGAACGCTGAACCAGTCGCGAAGGGCTGGCCTTCGAATTCCTCCTGGTAGGCATTGCCGCCGAAGTGGTCCTCTTTTTCGAGAAGAAGAAAATCCTGCCCGCGCAGGAAATAAGCAGCAGAAAGGCCGGCCACTCCGCCGCCGATAATGACGATGGCGGCTTTTTGCGTGGGCGCGGGATTTTCGAACACATGGCCGTCTCGGACTTGGTGGCAGACCTCGAAGTGTTCGCTGTCGATGAGAGGCGTGGCTGCAGCGTCGGGCGGCGCGGCCAGGAGCGTGGAGTCGATGGGGCAGCCGGCGGTGACGGAGCCGGCTAAGACGTACTTGATGAAATCACGGCGTGAATGGGACATGGGTCTCCTAGGGATGTTCAAGAAGTTCCTGGGCTTGCGTGCCAATGGTTCTGGCGCGCAAGCGATACCAGATAACGATCAGCGCGACCGACACGGCGAAAATCAATGTGGAGATGGCGTTGATTTCGGGCGTGATTCCGCGGCGGAGGCGTCCCCAGATTTCCAGGGGCAGCGTGTTGTCACGGCCGATGAGGAAAAACGTGACGGCGATTTCGTCCATGGAGAGGGTGAAGATGAGCAGGCCGGCGGCGATGAGCGAAAGCTTGAGATTGGGGAGCGTGACGCGCCAGAATGTTTGCCAGGGCGTGGCGCCGAGATCGAGGGAGGCTTCTTCCTGCGCGCGATCGAGTTTTTGCAGGCCGGCGAAAAGCTCGGTGGTAGCGACGGAAATGAGCGCGGTGCCGTGTCCGAGGAAAACGGTGAGCAGGCTGAGCTGCATTCCGGCGAAGACGGCGAACATCAGCAGCGAAAGGCCGGTGATGATGCCGGGTAGAATCAGCGGGAGGAGAACCAAGCGGCGGAAGAGGGCTTTGCCGGGAAAGGTGGCGCGGTCGAGAGCAAGCGCGGCGAGCAAACCGAGGGTAAGGGAGAGCGCGACGCTGGCGGCGGCGACGAGAAGGCTGTTGATTACGGAGTCCCAGATGGCAGCGTCGTTGAATAGCTGGCGATACCAGCCGAGCGTGAAGTGACGCGGAGGGAATCCGCCGACGCCGTCACGATTGAAGGAATAGGCGATGAGCACGACGATGGGCAGGTAAATGAAGCCGAAGACCAGGACAGCATAGGCAGTGAGGAAAGGAGAGCGCTGCTGGGAATTTGCGGGCTTCATTTGAAGGACCAGCGTCTTTCGAGACGTTCGGTGGTGAAGAGCAAGGAGACGGTGATCAGCAAAATGCAGACGGAAATGGCGGCGCCGAGCGGCCAGTCGTAGGCGGCGCCGAAAAGGCTTTGCACGATGTTGGCGATCATGGTGGCG
>Ga0210409_10002431_pt1 | contig 22095 bp, 28 predicted proteins | sample IncBWH17MmetaG_FD_161649 | JGI IMG/M metagenome (GOLD analysis project Ga0210409, IMG submission 161649) | Forest soil microbial communities from Barre Woods Harvard Forest LTER site, Petersham, Massachusetts, United States - Inc-BW-H-17-M | ecosystem: Environmental > Terrestrial > Soil >...
GACCGAACTGCCCCACCACACGCTCAGACGCGTTACCCGGCAAGTCGATGGTCGCCCCTGTCTGCGCCCGAACCGCTTTCAAGATGTCGCCCAAGGTGGAATTCTGGGCCGAGATCGTCAACTGGCCGCCTTGGAAAGTAACCTGCGGCGGAGTTGCGGGCAACTGTGCCAGTGTTGGAGGAGGACCTGCCGGCGTGGGCTGAGCGTCTTGCGCGACAGGCTGGCTAGCGGCTGAGTGTCGTTTCTGGCCAAGACAAGGTAGTCCCAGAGCCAAACAGGCGAGACTCGCGATGAAGATAGACTTTGGCTTCAATGCTCCACCTGCCATGGGAACGCCCGTACCGGCTGGTCTTGCGGAAATTCTTAAAAACGGCCTCCAGCCACCCAAATTGTAGCACCGTCCACCTGTTCCGCGCCGTAATCGTAGAGACGTAGCTAGCTACGTCTCTACGGCCGGACCAAGGCTGAACCTACTGCCGCGGGGCGTAGTAGCCCCGGCGGGAGCGCACCTGAAGATCCTTCTTGAGGGCAGTGATCTCAATGGGGCGGAAGTGCCCGTTCGCCTCAAAATCAGCCGGGTGATAGGAAATTATGTATTGGCTCCGCAGCTCGTCTTCAATGGCTGCAAACGAGTTCTTGATGTCCTTCATTTTGTACGGGAAGAACGCCCGTCCACCGGTGGCGTCGGCGATGCGTTGCAGCACTTTATCGCCCCGCAGGATCAGTCCGCTGTCATCGGTCGAAATCGCATAAATGATGACTTCCGCCCGTTGCGCCATTTCAATCGCCTGCCCCTCGCTGAAGTCACTCTGATTGTCCTCGCCATCACTCACCACGACGATGGCCCGTCGCGAAGGATGGTCTTCGTGATCCTTGATCAGATTGTCGTGGCAGGCTCGATAGATGGCATCGTAGAGTGCCGTTCCTCCCCCGTCCTGCATCCGGTGCACTGCGGCGGAGAGCAATGCCGCATTATCAGTGAAGTCCTGCATCATCTGACTATGCCCGTTAAAGCCTATGACGAAGGCCTTATCAAAATTTGGGCGCACGGTGCTCTGCAAGAAACTGACGGCGGCGTCCTGTTCGAAGTCAAAGCGCCCGCGCACGGAACCGCTGGTATCGATCAAAAGTCCAAGCTCAATGGGCAGATCAGTCTCACGGCGAAAATTTACGATGGATTGCGGCGGCTTGTGGTCGTCGAGGATCGCAAAGTCCTTCTCGTTGAGGTTGCGCACGAACTTGCCATGCCGGTCGGTCGCAATGAAGAGCACATTGACTTCATCCACCCGCTTCTTGATCGTGATAATGGAGTCGTCAGGCTGGCCGGTATCCGGGATCGAGGAAGGCGATGACACCAATGCGTTGCTCGGGGCGAGATAAGTCACCTGCGCCCGCAGCGGCAACCATGCCACTGCCATAAGAATCCCGGCGAGCAAAAAATACTTCCCCGTGTACTTCATTCCACATCCAGTCTCGACTTACGGCGTTTAGTCCCCGGCCCGGCCCGTCCGTCTCAGCTTATTAGATGCACGCAGGGGGCCGAAGTACCCGCCAAATGCCGTCTTTACTCATTAGAACTCTAGGAGCCCCTTTAGCAAATGCCAAGTTACAAAAGGAGCACTCGTTGGGTCATGGGTCTCTTCAACTTAGGTGACCATGCCTCGCAACTCGGAAGTTCCGGTTCAGCATCTTACCAAGCCGTTACAAGGTTAAAATAGCACCACTACCCGAAAACAGGAGACTCGATGAAATCACTGCTGGTTCTGTTCTTACTGTGTGCTCTCATAATGCCCGCTCTCGCCCTTGACGATAGCACGGAAGTCGACCGGGTTGAGAACTCCGGCCATGTTCTAAAAGAAATCCTCAACATCCCCGACAACATCCCTCAAGACCTGCTCGACAAAGCCGAATGCATCATCGTTTTGCCCTCGGTGAAAAAGGCTGCGTTCGGCGTCGGTGGCAGCTACGGTCGCGGCGTCATGATCTGTCGCGGCGGAATCTCCTACACCGGGCCCTGGGGGCCGCCCGCACTTTACGCCCTGGAAGGCGCCAGCATTGGATTTCAGCTCGGAGGTCAGGCTACAGACTTCGTTCTTCTGGTAATGAACCCAGCCGGAGCGCGATCGCTGCTGAAAAGTAAAGTCAAGCTTGGCGCCGACGCTTCTGCTGCAGCCGGCCCCAAGGGCCGCACCGCCGAGGGAGCGACCGATATCGTGATGACCGCCGAAATCCTTTCCTACTCGCGTAACAAAGGATTATTCGCCGGAATCTCGCTCGAAGGTTCCACCCTGCGCTCCGACGGTAGCGCAAACGAGAAGCTATATGGAAAGCAGGTGAGTGCTAGAGACATCATCCGCGACGGAAAAGTAAAGACTCCCGCGTGTGCAGCGGAACTGGTCGCGCTCCTGGACAAGAAGTCCCCCAAAAATCTTTCCGACCCAAAATCGCTGCAGTAGACTGTTGGCAGAAACGAGCGTGGGGACTGGTCTTTGACCCGTCCCCGTCGAGCTCAGCTCGACGAATAACGATGAATCCAAACCCCACAACTCTGACCCGCTGCCCCTGGGCAAGCAACGATCTCTCCATCCGCTATCACGATGAAGAGTGGGGCACTCCCATCCACGAGGACACCATTCTCTTCGAGTTCCTCATGCTCGAAGGCGCCCAGGCCGGCCTGAGCTGGGACACCATCCTCAAGAAACGCCAGAACTACCGTGCGGCATTCGACAGCTTCGATCCCAAGAAGATTGCACGCTACGACCGCCGCAAGATTCAAAGCTTGATGAACAACGCAGGCATCATTCGCAATCGCCTCAAGATTGCCTCCGCCGTACAAAACGCAAGAGCCTTCCTCAAAGTGCAAGACGATTTCGGATCATTTGACGCTTACATCTGGCAGTTTGTGGGAGGATCGCAGATTGTGAACTCGCGCCGCTCGTCGAAGCAAGTCCCGGCCCGCACCCCAGAATCAGACACCATGAGCAAAGATCTGAAGAAACGCGGATTCTCCTTCGTCGGCACCACGATCTGCTACGCCTTCATGCAAGCCATGGGCTTGGTAAATGACCACCTGACCACCTGCTTCCGCTACTCGCAACTACTCCCTCGAAAACGCCGGCGCGCCTGAAACAAAAATACCCTCTTGCTGTGCTACAAGAGTTAGTGATGCCCCTCCCGGTCAAAGATGACAGGCTCACTATCATCACCGTCTCAGCCCTCGCCTGCATTCTCCAGGACGTTCTCCACGAAGGCCTGGGCCACGGCGTAACCGCATGGCTGAGCGGAGCCCGCACAGTCACCATGAGCACCGTCGCGCTGCAATGTGACGTTGACACGCGCTGGATCTCGGCCAATGGCACGCTCGTCAATCTAGTCTTCGCGGCAATCTTCTGGCTCCTGCTGCAAAGCCCGCAGCGCTACCGGCCCGCGACGCGCTACTTCCTCGTGCTCGCCATGGCCGGCAATCTCTTCACCGGGACCGGCTATTTTTTCTTTTCCGGCGTCACCAACTTTGGCGACTGGGCAGCGGTGATCCGCGGCCTGGAACCGCACTGGATGTGGCAACTCGGACTCGTGGTCCTCGGCGTGGCCACGTATTACGCATCCATGCTGGTCGTCGCCGCCGAGTTGAATCCGTTCCGTAGCCAGGACGAAGGTTCGCGGCGCCTCCGCGGGCTGTGCTGGACGCCTTATTTCACGGATGGGGTTCTAGCCGGGTTGGGAGGCGTGCTCAATCCCGCCGGATTGTTCTACGTCATAGCATCAGCACTGCCCTCGACGTTGGGTGCAAACGCCGGCCTGCTCAGCCTGCCCAGCATGATGCGGAAACCGAGCAGCAACGAAGAGCATGTAGGGCCAATCGAACGCAGCACCGTGTGGATCGCTACCGCGGCCCTCGCCAGCCTGCTATTCATATTTGTACTCGGCCGCGGCATCACCTGGTCTCGATGAATTCGGAACAGAAGATTACTTGGCCGCGCCAACAGATACGTCAAACCCATAGCTCTTCAACACATCCGCGATCGAAGCCGTCTTCACGAACGACAAAAACTGTCGAGCAGCGTCCTTATTCTTTGAAGAGCCGAGAATGACGCATGCCTGTTCAATCGGCGGGTATTCGCCGGCAGGAATCTCAGCATACCGGCCTTTGTCTTTCATATTGGGAGATAGAGCCAGCGACAGAGCCACGATGCCCGCATCCGCCGAGCCGGAGACCACAAACGACGCTGTCTGTGAAATGTTTTCGCCCAGCACAAACTTGTCTTTTACTCTTTCATAGATGTTTTCCTTCTGCATCGCCGCCACAGCCGCCTGCCCGTAAGGAGCATGTTGAGGGTTGGCCACCGCAATCTTCTTCACCGAAGGATCGAGCAGCACCTTCATACCGGAACTGAGATCGAGTTTCGATTCGCTTCTGACCCAGACCACAATCTTGCCCTTGGCATATTGGTAGTAACTTCCCGGCTCGGTCAATCCAGCCGCTTCGAGTTTCTTCGGGTAATCAAGATTCGCCGAAAAGAACATGTCGAAGGGGGCGCCATTCTGAATCTGCTGGAAAAAGTTTCCCGACGACCCGTAAATGAGCTTCACTGTCTTCCCCGTTTCCTTCTGGAATCGGCCGGCCACATCCTGCATGGCGAACTGTAGGTCCGCAGCCGCAGCGACGGTGATTTCCTGCGCGAAACATAATTGAGAGACGATGCCGACTGCCACAACTGCGACCAGGCTCAGTCTTCGAACGTTCATACGCGTTCCCCTCGGCTTATAATGACTGCATGCCAATTTCAGCCAGAAACAAACTGCGTGGAAAAATCGAAGAAATTCAACTCGGCGATATCATGGCCCATGTAGTCGTTCGGGTTGGCGACAACCTCATCGAGAGCGCCATCACTCGCCGCAGCGCCGACGAACTCAAGCTCAAGAAAGGCGACACGGTCACCGCCGTGGTCAAAGCAACTGAAGTGATGATTCAGAAGGACTGACCCGCTTCACTGCACGTCCACAATCTTCAAGGTGGTCACTTGCCGCACCCATCGCGACATCCTCTTTTCATCAGGGATCACGATGCGGTATGGCCCCTCCTTGTCATCGAGCGGCTTTCCATCTTTCAGGAAGGCCAGAACAACCTGCTTATCTGTGAAAGCCGGGTCGAGCTCAGGCAGGGCAATCACGACGCGATAGCTGTCTGCCGCTTCCACCAGCAAACATGACGCCAGTCGGCTTCCCTTTAGACTCGTCCCAAACCCGACTCCAGCTTTCTCCAGTACGGCCTCAAGCGCGACCCCCTCAAACGTCGCAGGCGTACCAGAAACAGAGGTGGCGACCTTAATGTGCGGTAAAGCCTCGATGTCCGCCCGCGCCAAAACGGTCGGTTTCCCGCCCTCGATTTGAACCGTCAGCTGCTGACACTGCGCCAGGGCGGCCAGCAGCATTACGGGAAAGAAGATGACGAAACAAACACGGCGATTTCTCATGTCAAACACGCAAAATCATCACTTCGGTAGCCTTTATCAGAGCAGCTGCAGTCTGCCCCGGCTTAAGCTGCATCTCGCGCGCGGAACGCGCCGTAATAATCGACGTAATCTGCTGGCCGCCAATCGAAATCGCTATCTCCGCCATCAGGCCACTAATGCGAACCGCATCGATTCGTCCCACCAACTGGTTCCGTCCACTTACGCGCCGGATCACCAGCTTGCGCTCCTTCTCCGTTCTCCCTCGCGTTCGAAAAAGCAGCCGGTCCACTTCGCTCTCCGGAATGCGGTGGTGTCCCCCGGCCGTCCGAATGCTGCGAATCTTCTTCTTGTAAATCCATTGCTTGATGGTGGGAAAGCTGATTCCCAACTGCAAAGCCGCGTCCCGAAGCTTCAGCAACTCTTCAATCTTCCGTTCAGATTTGTCGTTCCTCTGCATGGGAACGAATCCTACAGTCAAGCCAATGCATGGTCAACTCGCCGAATAGGCTGCCGTTATCCAGGAGGCCCCGCATCTTTCAACCAGCCAACCCGCCTCATAAGCTGCCGTCATCCTGAAGCCCCGCGCTTTTCAGCGGGCGAAGGATCTCGCGTGTAGCCGTTCCAACTTGCTCCGCTACCAGCTGCTTCATTAGTATATGGCCACCATCTCGCTTTAACAGCATTAAACTGCGTACGATTAGACATCATAAACACATTTGATATACACTTTCGCTTCTTTAACACGACGGATATATCGGAGGCGAGATGCGTGCAATCAATTTGATTCTGCTGGCGGCGTTTGTCTTCCTCTCATCAACCTTGACCTTTGCCCAGGACGGCTTTTTCGCCGACTGGTTCAACATGGTCTCCGCAACGCAGGCCGAGCAGCCTCACTGGATCACTCCCCTCGCCACCACCACACCCCGGCTCGAACAGGAGTTCCGCTACGACATTCAATGGCAGACCCACAATAGCGGCGTCACTACGGACAACTACGGCGTCAGTAAAGGTTTGGAAATCATCCCGGCAAAGAAGTGGGAGGTCATCCTCGCCGTCCCTCCCTACATCGTGAACAACCCCGATTCTCCCAATAATGGATTCGGCGACTGGCAGTTCCTGGTGAAATATCGAATCGCCGCCGGAAACGAGGAGCACGGGAACTACATCTTGACCGCCTTCTACCAGATGACTCTTCCCACCGGCCAATACCAGGAAGGCGCGTTCAGTCCGATAATTACACCTACGATTGCCTACGGAAAGGGCTTCGGAAATTTCGACGTCCAGGGAACATTAGGCTACAGCCTGCCCACCGGCAACGTGTCGGTCATCGGACACACCCTGCCGTGGAATAACACGTTTCAGTACCACGTCTACAAGAAATTTTGGCCGGAGCTGGAAGTGAACTTCAACCACTTTTACGGTGGGAACGGCAAAGTTGTCCCAACCAGCCACCCGGGCAAGACATCGGTATATTTCACGCCTGGCCTTGTGCTCGGCAGATTTCGCATAAAGGATCGTCTCGCTTTCACCGTGGGCGGTGGATTTCAGATCGCAGCGACATCATTCCACCCCACAAATCACATACCTATTCTGTCGATTCGTTTCCCCTTCTGATTTCGGAACGTTGTACATCTTGCCATCAACCCACGTCCTTGACGTGCGTCGCGATATACCATTGATTGCCGAAGGCATCCTTCACCGCGCCATTGCGATCGCCATAGGGCTGGTCAACCGGTTCCATAATCGAAGTCGCACCCGCCTGCAGGGCACGCTGGTAAACCGCATCGCAATCCGGTACGTACACATAGAACATCGTCGGCATTGGTGCATACTTCCCCTGGGGCTCGCCCATCTCCACGACCGAGTCCCCGACGCGTATCTCCGCATGATGAACCACTCCGTCGGGCGATGCGTATTTCGCAATCTCACTCGCCCCGAAGGCCCGCTTCAGGAAATTGATCACCGGCTCCGCCCGCACCGGAAGCATATATGCATTGACGCTGTTCAGTCCCTTGGGTGTGTAGCTCGCGCCTTTGTGCGTAGCGATGTACCAGAAGTTCCCCGCCGGATCTTTCACGCTGCCCGAGCGCTCCCCGTATTCCTGATCCCTGGGCTCATCGATGGAGGTAGCGCCCGCCTGCAATGCACGTTCGTACACCGCATCGCAATCAGGAACATAAAGATGGAGCGCATGAGTATTCGCCGTAGACCGGAACTCACGCCCCGGAATGCCCCCGCCAATCATGAGCATGGAATCCCCGACACGCACTTCGCCGTGCAACCCGCCCGCCGACCCTACGGTGCGGAACATCTCTTCGGCGCCGAACGCTTGCTTCACAAAATCCATTAGCGCTGGTCCATCCGCCGCGATCAAATACGGCGTCACTGTGCGGTAACCTTCAGGAATCGGGCTCACCACCGGCTTTTTCGGCTCCCCCTCGTGCATCATCGCCCGGAACCGGCGTTGCATTTCCTCAACCGGCATCTCCTCCTTTACGGTGGACACACCCCATGAGTAGCCGAACGGATCGAGCAAGGTTCCCTCACGGTATCCGTAGAATTGGTCTGCAATCGGGCCCGTCAGCTTGGCCCCGGCCGACTCGGCCTGCTTCGCGAAGGCATCTACGTCGGGAACATGAATCACCATGCTGACTGGGGAACTGCCCGTTGTCTCCGCGCTGTAGCGTCCCCCTTCCGGCCACTCCTCGCAGAGCATGACAACCGAATCTCCGATAGCGATCTCGGCATGCGCGATTCCCCCTCCTGTGTCGAAGCGCATGATTTCTCTAGCTCCAAAAGCTTTCTTGTAGAATTCGATTGCCTTCGCCGCATCCTTGAAGGCCAGCCTTGGGGCGGCGAAGGTGCGAGTTGCGGTCACAGGTGCCGTCGTAGTCGCCATCGAAATACTCCTTTCCAAATCATTCTTCAAACGCATTTTGAAACTTTCCCGCGGCAGATCGCGCAACTCAGCAGCAATGCGGACGAGCGGATTCACGCCCGCCTCCCCAACCGGCAACGGCGAACCGGGATTCCGGATCACCCCCTGCACCGCATCATCGAGTTGTTCGATCAAACTGCGCCTAGGCATTCTTGCCACCTAGCTTTCCGCTTTCCTTCGTGTAACTTCGTGTCCTTAGTGGTTTCCCGCTTTTGATCTGCTCCCGCAGACTCTGCAAGCCACGGAATTGCAACTGCTTCACCGCACCCTCACTGCGCCCCAACGCCCCCGCGATTTCGCGAATACTCTTCTCCTCCGCAAACCGCATCGCTACTACGCGTCGCTGATCCGCCGGAAGCTCGTCCACCAACCGAAACAACCGCGCCCGATGTTCCACTTCCTCAAGATCAACCTCGGCGGTCGCTTCCGCACTCAGTTCCGGTGGATCGTCAACGGCTAACTCTTTCCCCACGCGCGACGCCCGATCCGCGATCGCGTTAGCCGCAATCTTCAGCAACCAAGCTGCGAACGGCGCACCTCGCCACTCGAAACGCCGCAGATTCTTCAACGCCTTGTGAAATACTTCCGATGTCAAATCCTCAGCCGCATCGCGATCGCCCACTCGCCGTGCGACGAAGGCATACACCCGCTCAAAGTTGATCTCGTAGAGTTCGGCGAACCGGGCAGGATCCTTCTGCGCAGCCTCGACCAGCAGACGCTCCTCCGCCTGCTCCGGGGACCGCCTCGATGCCGGTGCTCGAACGACCATCGCGCCTCTAACTATAGAAACTGCCGAAAGCTGGAAAGGTTACGCAGAATAGTCTATTGGACGGGAAAACGCTAGCCAACGCGCCATGCTCTCAAGCGGGGAATCCAGCGGCCAACGTTAGCGCAAAAGTTTTCATACTCAACCCCAAACGTGCGACGCAACGCCGGCTCCTCGTAGAGTAAGACGAACATGTGGAAACCAAGGCACACAAAAACTCCATACTCGAGGACCCGCACATCCCCAAACAGCAATCCCTGCCCCACGATTACCGCCGCGACCGCCAGGTACATGGGATTCCGCACATAGCGATACAACCCGCTAATCACCAGATGCCGCGTAGGGAAAACCGGCGCCGGCGTTCCCAATCCTTTGACTGCAAAGCGGGCAAAAGAATCCAACAGCAAGGGGAGGCCCGCCACAATCAGTAAAACTCCCAACCATCGAAAAGGGAAAAAATGCAGCAGCGGAGAACGCATGCGCCAGCCAGAAATCCACCAAGGCGCAAGTCCAGCCACGGTCCCGGGCGCAATCAGAAGAAAAAAGACCGTCCCCACAACCGCCGAGACTCGCCGAGTCGCGTCCGAACTCAACGCGACGGAGCCTTGCCCGACTCCTCCACCTTCCGAACGCTATATCGAGGCCCGGACAGGCAGGTCGCCTCCCCAGCCGGCTCGGTTACATCAGAATGCGGGCTCGCGCGTTTCACCAGGAAGGCATGCATCGTGAAGCAAGTCACATCTCCATCCCGCGCGGAGTCGGAGCGCGAAGAATGCCGATCCGCTGGCACCTGCACCAAATCCTGCCGCGCGATCGCCGAAGGGCTGATCAAATCCGCGCTAAAGGAGTTTCCCGCCACTTGCGAGGACGAACTCTGCCGCGCCCCATCGCCGGCAGCACAAACCGAAACGAATCCAACGAGCAGAACCATCAGGAGGCAGGAAATTCGCATACAGGTTCCTCCAATAAGCCGAATTATACCCCCAAACCTGGCAGCAAAAATTGGCAAACCGATGGGCAAATCCCGAGGAGCAAACCAGACCAGCCGCAGAGTTTCGGGGCCCTTGGCACTGGATGGGGGAGAGCCGTAATCAGGGCCCCGTCTATGCGGAGTTCTCTTCTTACACCCGGACCAAGCCCCCGCCACAACAAAATGATTCTTGTTCCATTTTCCGAACAAGCCTGTGGAAAACTGTCACCCAAGTTATAACCAGCGGGTTAGCCCGAAACCCGACCCCCTCCTGCTCCTTCGACGCCTCACCCCGCAGCAAAGCCATCTCCGCCAGAGGCCTGTTTACTCATTGGTACCCTAGGGGTACCCCCTCCCCCCTGATCTTTTGGAATCATGGGGTTAGAGCCGCTAGTGTGGCGCGGGCGCCCTCGCTCTTGCGTTCGTCGGAAGGACACGACTTCAGTCGTGCCGCAAAGCAACAGAAAAAAAGATTCAAGGTCCAGATCGGCGAATCCGGGTGCCTGACTTGGTCCACATCGAATCGCAGCGCACAAAGATTGCTAGAATGATCCTCGATGCCGGGCATGGAATCCACAGCCGCGACCTCAGCGGAACACCCCAACTCAGGCCTGCTGCGGACCTGCCGCGAAGCCGCCCTGAGAACGCGCGAAGAGCTAGACAAACTGCTCTCAAGCAAGATTCCGGGGTACACCTCTGAGGACACGAGTCTTGTAGTGTTCGGCTCCCTGGCCAGAGGAGAGTGGGCTTCTGGTAGCGACCTCGATTGGACTTATCTGATAGACGGCGGGGCCAATCCAGACCACTTGCTCATCGCCCAAAGAATTCAGCAGGTTCTGGAGGAGAACGAGGCGACATTCCCGCCACCCGGCCCGACCGGAACCTTCGGCAAAATGGCCTTTAGCCATGACATCATTCATCAGATCGGTGGCCAGAACGACACCAATAAGAACACGACCCAAAGAATCTTGCTCCTGCTCGAATCGTGTGCGATTGGCAAGAGAACTGATGCCTACGAACGTGTGATCCTTGGTGTCATAAACCGATATCTCGATGAAGACAACCACCTGTTAACTGCCGATTCAAAGAGCTATCGGGTTCCTCGCTTTCTCCTGAACGACATCGTGCGATTCTGGAGAACGATGGCGGTCGATTTTGCGAGTAAACAACGAGACCGCGCTGGCAAGGGCTGGGGTTTACGTAATGCGAAATTGCGAATGTCTCGAAAGTTAATCTTTGCGTCCGGTCTGCTGGTCTGTTTTAGCGCGAATCTGGACCCGGATTTACAAACTAAGATTTCCACCGACCAGAAAGATGGTATAAAGCTCACACTGCTCCAGCACATTAGAGATTACGTGAGGCTGACTCCCCTTGAAATTCTCGCGAAGTCAATGGAGCGGTACGGAGTCCCTCAGTCAATTGCGAAAGACTTATTCGATGCGTACACAGAATTCTTAAAGGTCCTTAGTGATGACGAGAGCCGCGCAGCACTTGAGAATCTTCGATCTGGCGACTCCCGAGAAGATCCGACTTTCCGCCAAATCAGAAAGATCAGCGGTGTATTTGAGCATGCTCTTGATTACATCTTCTTCGAGAATAAACAGATAGCGCCATTAACCAGGAAGTACGGGGTCTTTTGATGAGGTGTATCGGATTTTCGACGGGCGCATTGGCGAGGAACGACTTTCGCACAGCCCTGCAGATGCTGACCGGCAAAAACGTGTCCGCGGTGGAACTCTCGGCTTTACGTCAAGACGAACTGGTCCCACTCGTTGAGCAGTTGGACCAATTGGACCTGAGTCCGTTCAAATACGTTTCATTTCACGCCCCAAGTTCAATGGAGCAGTCGTTTGAACCGCTGGCTGTGGAACTTCTTCTACAAGTTGCAGCTCGCAAATGGCCAATAGTCGTCCATCCGAATGCCATGTACAACCCGACTGACTGGCGTCGCCTCGGCAGTTGCCTTTGCATCGAGAACATGGACAAGCGAAAGCCGATCGGGCAGACGGCACGTAACTTAGCCGAGATCTTCGAAACAGTGCCGGATGCGTCCTTGTGCTTCGATATTGGCCATGCTCGTCAGGTAGATCCTACGATGAGCGAAGCGTCTGCAATTCTTCACCGCTTCCGTGACAGAATCCGACAGCTCCACGTCAGTGAAGTAAACACCCAAAGCAAACACGACCCCCTAAGTTTCGAATCAATTCTTGCATTCCACAAAGTGTCTCACCTCGTGCCCGTAGACGTTCCCGTGATCCTCGAGAGCAGAGTCGAAGAATCAGAAATCAACGGAGAGATCCAGAGTGCCCTTAGCGCATTAAGCGTGGATAATCTGCTTGCGCTCACGGGAGACTAACAAGGAGTGAGCCCCGGTTGAGCTAACCCTCATGCACCTGCCTGAAATTCCACAAACAGAACTGTCTAGGACCTTGGTACCATGCTTTCAGTTACGCCCCATCCAATCTGGACGGCCTTTAAAAAACCCCTCTGCGTAATCTCGCATGTAAGCCTATCGTCGAAAAAATCCTTCATAAGACCTGGACGCGGGTTCTGAATGAGATACTCACGGGGCAGTTCAGTGATTACAGGCGGAAGTTCTACCTCGGGGTGTGTTACTTGCTGAACCACAACTGGCGCATGAGTCACACCGAGACTGCGCAATGTGTAGAGGCGGTGGAATCCGTTGTTCAGAATCATGCGCCTTCCGACGCGAAAAACATTGGCCGTGGACGCTCCGAAACCAAGAGCTAGAACGATCACACGAATCGCCTGCCCGCCGGGTGTCTCGACCTGCAGAATCCCTTGCCGGTACGGTTCTTCGTATGCTCCTAAGAATCGCAACCCCGGATTGTCGCTGCTGGCGGTGAAAGCGTTCTGAGCAGTGCGTCCTATGCTTATTGGCGACGCATCCTGTGCAGGGGCGAGACAGAACTCAAGCAAGTTACGATTTGCTTGCTCGTATCGCGAGGCAAGATGGCCGATGTATTCAACGTGCACTGTGCGTTGACTAGCCACTAGCTTATCAATCTCAACTTCCTCAAACGAAGAGGGAAAGCTTGAGAACGTGTTGGCGAAGCTTGCGTCACTGCGCAGTTGCTCAGCGTGCTGCTGATATTCAGCGGACAACCCGCGGGTGCCCACAGTATCAGGCAGGCCTGCTTCGATCCGCCTCAGTTCTTCGAACCTTTCGACCGCAGAGGACCATGCTGATCTAATCTCTTGCTTCCGCGCCTCGGTGTCCATAGAGGTGACCTCAAGAACATTCTTGAGCTCTATCTGGGTGACCGCACCGTACATGTACTTTAGCCACCGAACGCCGCGAGGAACCGCCAAAATCTGTGCATTCATTTCATTCCCTCACATGATCAAGAAGAACAGGGGGTCACGGCGCGCCGTGACCCCCTCGCAGTACGTATCTGGTCTTTTGTTAAACCTCAGGGCTTAAAGGCGTCGAGGTCGGTTGCTGTTTCGGCATGCTGAAGCCATGCCCTTCCCAAAACCTGCGCTTTCCAAATCACTGCGGAGCTTTTCTCCGCTGGACAACCGAGGGCGGCTGCGCGCTCGTGAACTACCCGCTCCTAAATGCCGCTCAAGTTGCCCTCAGTACTGCCTTCTCTGCCGCTTGTGGCAGCTTTATGGGAACGAAATATTCCTCCGGATATAGATAATCTTCGCCGGACTCGTCGATTACTCGCACCTGATGGTGCTTGGACGCCTGCTCGTCGCTCAGCAGGCGATACACCTTCCGCAGTTCCAGAGAGGCAGGGTAGTCTTTGTTCCGCACACAAAGGACGAAGCGTGCCTCGCCTCGTTTCGTCTCACTCGACGATTCGCTTGATTTTGTGTTCCTTCGCACCGATCCCATGAGCTTCGTACCAGTGAATCTCGGCATGGCTTATCGTACCATCGGAAAATTCGACCTTTGCAATTCCCTTCAGCTTCTTCCAACGCGCTTTGCCGTAAATCTTCCAGAGGCGCTTGCGCTCACGAATGGCTGAGCCAGTGGCGATTAGCTCCACCTCCGCGATTCGCCCAAGAATCTTGAAGTGCATGAACCGGCACCGTCAGCGCCGCACAGCCTTTCTCATACAAATTACGAACATCCGCTCGTACTGCCGCAGCTTCCGCAGCGGTAGCAGCTTCCGTTGCGGGTCATGATGGAGCCGCAGAAGGAGCAGGTTGGGGCGTCGCCGAGGTCGATGATCCCGGCGAGGGCGTCGGCGGCGTGGATGGTGCCGTGCCCCGGACCTATCTGCCTCGCGCTTGCATCCGCAGAGGCACCGCCCTCGGGAAGCGGGCCTCTACTCGGATCATATTCACCCGGCGCGGTCCAAGACTTTGGCCGTAGGTTGTCGAACAACAACTGCTGCTGCCCGGTTAGGAAGCGCAGCTGCAACCAGCGAAAGATGTAATCCATGATTGACTTGGCGAAGCCGATCTCGCCGTTCCCGCTCCAACCGCTGGGTTCGAAACGCGTGTGGGCAAATTTTTCGCACAGCAGTCTCAGCGGCACGCCGTGTTGCAGTCCGAGCGAGACAGCGCAGGAGAAGCTGTCCATCAGGCCGCTGACCGTCGATCCCTCTTTGGCCATGGTGATGAAGATTTCGCCCGGGTCTCCGTTCGGATACAGCCCGACTGTGAGGTAGCCCTCGTGATCAGCCACTTTAAATTTGTGCGTGACCGACATACGTTCTTCGAGCAGCCTATGGCGCTTGGCGTGCGGCGGAGCGTGCAAGTCTTCCTCCTGCTGTGGCGCGGACGCCGCAGCCGCATCGCCCTTCTTCGAAAGCGCAGTAGAAGTTCCGGCGGCACTGAGCGGCTGCGACTTCTTGCATCCATCGCGATAGACGGCGACCGCTTTTAGCCCCAACTTCCAAGCCTGCAGATAAGCTTCCATGATGTCTTCAACAGAAGCATTTTCCGGCAAGTTCACAGTCTTCGAAATCGCGCCGGAGATGAACGGCTGAGTAGCCGCCATCATCCGCAGATGCCCCATGTAAGCAATCGACCGAGTCCCCTTAGCCGGCTTGAACGAACAATCGAAAACGGCGAGATGTTCATCCTTGATGTGAGGCGCGCCCTCGATCGTTCCCGTCGCGTCGATGTAGCTGACAATCTTGTCCGCTTCATCATGCGAGTACCCCAGCTTGAACAAAGCCGTAGGCACAGTGTTGTTGACGATCTTAATCATGCCTCCGCCGACCAGCTTCTTGTACTTCACTAGCGCGAGATCAGGCTCAACGCCAGTTGTGTCGCAGTCCATCATGAAGCCGATTGTGCCTGTGGGGGCCAGGACTGTTACCTGGGAATTTCTGTAGCCGTGTTTTTCGCCGTGGGCCAGGGCTTCGTCCCAGGTTTGTTTGCTGGCTTCGTAGAGCGGGGGTGGGACATTGTTTTTGTTTATGTTGTTGACCGAGGCGCGGTGCATTCGGATTACATCCAGGAATGGTTCACGGTTTATGTACCAGCCGGGGCAGGCTCCGCCGGGCATTACGTTCGAGCCTAGATTGGTTTCGGCCAGGCCCTTTTTTGTCGGCTCGGTTGCGGGGACCAACGCCGGGCATTGTTCTGCGATCTTTGAGGATTGCAGGTAGGCTTGGCCGCACATGATTGCGGTAACGCAGGCGGCGTAGTCGCGGCCGGCGTCGGAGTCGTAGGGTAGGCCGGCGGCCATCAGCAATGCGCCTAGATTTGCGTAGCCCAGGCCTAGCGGGCGATAGTCGTGGGAATTCTTGCCGATCATTTCTGTGGGGTAGCCGGCGTTGTCTACCAGAATTTCCTGGGCTGTGATCAGGACATCGACTGCGTGACGGTAGGCTTCCACGTCGAAAGTTCCGTTGGGCGCGAACTTCAATAAGTTCATGCTGGCCAGGTTGCAGGCCGAGTCATCCAGGAACATGTACTCGCTGCATGGGTTGCTGGCGTTGATGCGGGCTGTGTTCTTTGAGGTGTGCCAGCGGTTGACTGTGGTATCGAATTGCATGCCGGGATCGCCGCAGCGCCAGGTGGCGTCGGAAATCCTGAAGAGCAGATCTTTGGCTTTGAAGGTCTGCATCGGACGGCCGTCTTTCACTGCCTTGGTGCTGAAGTCGGTGTCGCGGAGGACGGCGTACATGAAGTCATCGGTTACGCGAACGGAGTTGTTGGCGTTCTGGAAAAAGATCGACGAGTAGGCTTCGGAGTCGGGTGAGGAGCCGTCGTAGCCGGCCGCGACCAGGGTGTGCGCCTTGGCTTCTTCTTTCGACTTGCACTCGATGAAGTCGATGATGTCAGGGTGGTCGATGTTGAGGATGACCATCTTCGCGGCACGGCGGGTTTTGCCTCCGGACTTGATTACGCCGGCGAAGGCGTCGAAGCCTTTCATGAAACTGAGCGGGCCGCTGGCGATGCCGCCGCCGCTGAGACCTTCGGTCGAGGAGCGCAGTGGGGACAGATTAGTGCCGGTGCCTGATCCCCACTTGAAGAGCATGCCTTCGGTTTTAGCCAGAGTCAGGATGGAGTCGAGCGAGTCCTGCACTGAATTGATGAAGCAGGCTGAGCACTGCGGGGTGCTGTAGCCGGTGACTCCGAATTCGACGCGGCCCGCTGCTGGGTTCCAGTGCCAGTTGCGGGCGTCGGAGTTTGGTTCGATGCGGTCGCAGCCTACGTTGAACCAGACTGGGGAATTGAAGGCGGCGTATTGACGTATCAGGATGTGGCTGAGTTCATCATGAAATGTGGCGCCATCTTCTGGCGTTTTGAAATAGCCCTGGGCTAGGCCCCAATCGCGGATGGTCTCGGCGACGCGAGTTACCAGTGCGCGGACTCCGGACTCGCGCTCGGGCGTGCCAATAGTGCCGTGAAGATATTTGCTAGCCACGATGTTGGTCGCGGTCATCGACCAGTCTTTGGGAACTTCGACATCTTTCTGCTCGAAGATCGTGTTGCCTTGGGCATCCGTGATCTGAGCGGTGCGGCGCTCCCATTCGACCTCGTCATAGGGCGAGACGCCGGGCTTGGTGAAGAAGCGGCGGAAGGCCAGGCCCGGGGCTCTCTTCGCGCTGGCGACCTGAGCTTCGGTGGTAGTGTGGGCTCCTTTTACAGTGACTTCCGACATTTCTTTTTCTCCTGCGGAGTCTTTGCTCCGCTGTTATTTAAGATCTCTACCTCAGTAGCTAAAATCTTTTCCCCACGGCCTACGCCGTGGGCTGCGTTCTTGCATCACCTTGCGGCTGGTTTTCTTACTTCGCCACGTTCGTCCCTCGGTTGTACTCTTACGCCGCTTTGCGGCTGGACGGGCGAGACGCCCGTCCTCCATTGTCGAGATGTGTTGCCATGAAAACACTTCTACTCCTGTCTCGTGTCCGGCGTGCTTAAAAACCGGATGGAATCGGCGCTGGCGGTCCGATTTGGGCCTGTCCATTTGATGATTCTAGGTGCGGCGAAGCATCTGCCGGGGCGGCGGCTAAAGCCGCGATTGATGTTGCTGGGGTTGCGGCACGACTGAAGTCGTGCCCGGTTACGAACCCTATGTCTTGGGGGCCGTGTGCCGACGTTGAACGGGCCGAGCTTCGCTCGGCTCTTCGGACAGGGGCGTCCGGGGGTACGTGTGCGACGCGAGGTATGTCGGCGTCGCGAGGTACGTCCGGGTCGCGGGGTAACTGGTTGTCGTCTGAGGTTGCTTGCGGAACTCCGGAGACGGCTTCCGCTGAGGAGGCCATCCAGCGCTGGAGGGCGGTTAGGGCGGTGCGGCGTTGGTTTGCATCTTCTATCACCACGTGACGGGCGAAGCAGCGGCCGCTAGCAAAACGCTCGCGGGCAGGGCTTCCGGAGAGGAACAGGCGGCCCAGCGCCATACCGATGTCGTCGGCTTCCGAGATCTGGAACAGAGCCAGCATTCTTTTTCCCTCGCCGACGGCTATCTCGCCGGGAGCAATCACCTCTTCGCCCAAGGCGAAAAGACCGGGCTTGCAGGGAGCGAGGACGAGGTTGAAGCTGTCCTGGCAGCGAAACCAGTTCGACCACTGCAGGCGACGATGATCGAATGCGGGCTCAAAGCCATGGCGAACCAAGGATTCTGCGACCAGATGTGCCAGACCTTCCATTTGGGCTCCTCAATACCACCTCGAAAGAAGAGGGCTGCGAGCCCTCTTTACGAGGCATTTTCCACAACCTGGTTGTCAAACTGTTGTCGCTCCCCGTGGGGATGTCCGGGCAACCCGGACCGGGAAACGGCCACCGCACTTTTTTCGGGCTTCAGGCGTCTGGCTTCAGGAATTCCTGGCGCTTTGACCCCTGGTTGAGTTGGCGGGGCGGCGCGGGGTCACCTCGGCCACGGCGTCCGCCCCTGTTTTCTTGCACTTACTTGCTCTTACCTTTGCATCGCTCCGTCTCCGTTTCCGGAGGCGTTTACAGCCCTATGGGATGGCAACAGTACTCCCGCCCGTTGTGGCTGTCAAGACCTAATCACTACATATTGTATCTCAAAGCAATGACTGCCCAGATGCCCACCCTCGGACTTTTTTTCCACAATGCGGATGAAGGAGGTCATCCGACTCTCGATGCCGGCCCACGCAGCGACTTCATTGCCGTCCCCATTTCGTCTTTAAGCTGTGCAATCAGTTTGTTAGCGGGTTGGCGGCGGGCGAGCCGCAAGCCTTGTCCCGCCCACAGTGAGAGCAATTCGGCTTGCCCCTGCTGGGCTGCACGGCAGCGAAGCGGGCGGGTCAGCTGGTTTTGCAAGGGGAAAGGGAGAATGGCGTCGGGAGAGCTGTCCTTTTCCACCGCGGTCATGAATCGGTTGACGATGCCGCGGGCGGGTCTGCCGGAAAACGCGCGGGTGACGCGGGTTTGGTCTTCGCGGGCATGCGCGATCGCCTGCTTGTAGCATTCGGGAACGCCGGCTTCGTCGCAGGTGAGAAAGGCTGTGCCCATCTGCACGGCGCTGGCTCCAAGGGCGAGAGCGGCAACGATGCCGCGTCCGTCCATAATTCCGCCGGAGGCAACGACTGGAATCTGGACGGCATCGGCAACCTGCGGCACCAGGGATATGGTCCCGATCAACCCGGTGCTGAAATCGGCGGCGAAGGTTCCGCGATGCCCGCCGGCTTCGCTGCCCTGCGCGACTACTGCGTCCACTCCGGCTTTCTCCAGAATGAGCGCTTCCTCGACGGTTGTGGCTGTTCCCAGCAGAAACATGCCGTGACTTTTAATCGCCCGGATGGCATTTTCCGGGAGAACTCCGAAGGTGAAGCTGAAGAAGGATGCGCCGGTGTCAAGAGCTGCGGGGAGCTGTTCTTCGAAAGGATCGGCAACGCGGTTGGGCAGAGACGGGGCCGGTAGCCCTACCTCGGTGAAGAAGGGAGCTGCACGTTGCAGCGCCGGATTGGGATCTCGGGGTGGCTCGGGCGGTTTCCCCGGGGCGAACAGATTGATGCCGAATTTCTGACTGGTTTGGGCTCGGACCTCGCGGCCAGCTTCACGGATTTGTGTTGGAGAAAGATAAGCGGCGCCGATGAAGCCGAGGGCACCGGCGTTGCAGACGGCGACGACCAGAGCGGGCGTGTCTCCGCCGCCAGCTAATGGGGCCTGAATGATCGGTGAGTTGAGAGAGAGAGTTTTGCTCATGGGTCGAGTTTTCTGGCGCTCGCGGTGTTGACCTCCTTTCTGTTCCAACTCAAATGCAGAACTTGAAGCTTCGGTTCACACTCCGGACGAGGCGTCCGGGGCTACGTGGGCATGGCTGCGTGCTGGGGAGTTCGGTTCCGTCTGGCCCCTTCGACTTCGGCGCCGGGTTGTCGTAGCGCGGGCCAGCGTTCGTCGGCCGGACCCATGGCCACGTAGACATCTTCAAAAATCAGCCGGGGCGCGATGCGTCGAGCGCCGTCGGAAGACTCGACCAGATAGTCGCCGGGCTGGCCGCGATGTTCGCGTCCGAGTGCGTCGACGAAGAGGAGCGGTTGTGTAAGTTGTCGGGCTTTGATCAAGAAGCGCGTGCGATAGATTTTCCATGCGGCGGATGTTTTTCTCACGTTCATCACCCTTCGGGGGGAGGGAGAATGAAAAGGCGCTTTCGCTTTGCGACTGCCGATTTCTGCTCTCTCCAGCTCAGCCTCGTTGCCGGAGGCGTAGTTAATTTTTGTTGGCTGAAAATGTGGTTGAGGACGAGGACGAATCTACGCGCGAGATGGGTCGAGGTCAATTACCAAAGTTTGGTGCAGTCTGGGAAAATGCACAGGCCGAATTGGTGCGATGATCGGGATCAAGAAAATCAGTGGAGAGGACTGATTCGGCTATGTTGCGTCGCGGTTTTTTTGAGAAATCAAATTGGGAGAAGAAAGTTTCTGGTCACGATCAATTTAATTTCCACAGACGGTGCACAGGAAATGCAGAAAAGCAGTTCTCGATTCCCGGTTCGCCGTTGTCAGTTGGATTGTGAAAACCAGCTACGGATCTTCACGGATTCTCACCGATCAAAACAGGGCCGGGTCTTGGACCCGGCCCACTGTCCTTTTTTTCTTAGCGTCCCGCTAGAGCTGGTTCCTGATGGCTCTGGAATGTTTTCAGGCGGTTGTTGACTTCGTCCCAGTTGACCACGTTCCACCAAGCCGCCAGGTATTCAGGGCGGCGATTGTTATACTTCAAGTAATAGGCGTGCTCCCAAACGTCGTTGCCGAAAATGGGGAACAGGCCTTGTGAGATTGGGTTGTCCTGGTTGGGCGTGCTGATGATTTGCACTTCGCCGCCGGGTTTGCCGGCCAGCCAGACCCAGCCGCTGCCAAATTGTTTGACACCGGCTTCGTTGAACTTGGTTTGGAAATCCTTGAAGTTGCCGAAAGCTTTCTTGATAACTTCGGCGATTGCGCCGCTGGGATCGCCGCCGCCTTTGGGCTTCATGATCTTCCAATACATCGAATGGTTCACGTGTCCGCCAGCATTGTTGCGAACGGCGCCGCGAATGTCTTCCGGGACGGCGTTTAGATCGCGGATCAAGTCCTCGGCACTCTTGGATTGCAGGTTGGGATATTTTTCCAAAGCAGCATTTAGATTCTTGACGTAGGCCCCGTGATGCATGTCGTGGTGCAGTTTCATGGTCTGAATATCGATCACGGGTTCCAGAGCAGAATAGTCATACGGTAGATCGGGTAGCTGATGCTATTTGTATTCTCCTTCGGTTACTAAGGATGATCAGGTTGGGCCAGACGATGCACGGAGTAGATATTTTACCGCAGCCTGGAGTGCGTCAGGAAACCGTGGCGTGACGTCACGCGCTTGTTGTCTCCGGTGGTACCCATTCGTTCTGTGATTGAGCGGCTAGACGACTTCGACGAGAATCGTAGACAGTCAACCTCAAAGGCGCAGTGGATTGGAGGGGACGTGCACTCGCGACGCTTGCTGGCTGCCGCACTGGTCGTGTTGGGCTGGACAGCAATGGCACAGGGAAAGGATCTGGCCCTGATTTCCAACAAATCGAACGAGGTGGTGGCGATCACATTGCCCGAACTGGTGAAGGTGTGCAAAGGGCAAGTGAGCCGCTGGCCGGATGGCAAGCCGGTCAGCTTCATCACGCGCGATCCGGCGGCGCCAGAAATGAAGCTGTTGCTGGAGAAGGTCTATGGCATGTCGAAGGACGAAGTGAAGGCGACCATCGCGAGCGCCAACCACGGCAGGGCCGACCATCCGGCGATTGTCGTGGTGGAGTCCGACGAGGCGGTGGTGAAGAAAGTGGAATCGATTTCCGGTGCCGTGGGCTTGGTGGATGTTTATTCGATCAGCGGAGGAGTGACAGTTTTGAAAGTTGGCGGGAAGTTGCCGCTGGAGCCGGGATACGTTTTGCACGGAAATTAGCTTTAGTGGCGTCGCAGCAGAACTTCGCAGTAAAACAAAGCGGAGGCTTTTATCCCCGATCCGAAACCTGCTAAACATAGCGCGCGCCGGTTTCCACGCTATCAAGTCGACATGCGGCTCTCGGTGCAGATCTTTCGCTCGG
>Ga0210409_10002433_pt1 | contig 22091 bp, 20 predicted proteins | sample IncBWH17MmetaG_FD_161649 | JGI IMG/M metagenome (GOLD analysis project Ga0210409, IMG submission 161649) | Forest soil microbial communities from Barre Woods Harvard Forest LTER site, Petersham, Massachusetts, United States - Inc-BW-H-17-M | ecosystem: Environmental > Terrestrial > Soil >...
GAGTGCCGCGAGTGTCGCCACACCAGTAGCTGTTTCGGGTGGGATCAGGTTCGCCAGCATTGCCACAGCGACCACGATTACTTTCTTCAGCACGACCTGCGGACTCTCGGCGAGCGGCGCTGCCTACTGTTGGGGCTACAACCAATATGGTCAGGTCGGCAACCCGTCCGCCAATGCCGGCGGTTGCGACATCCCCGGCCCAACGTGCGTGAGCGTGCCAGTGGCCGTAGCTGGAGGCCTGAGCTTCGCGACGATCTCGGTCGGCGGCACTCAAGTGTGCGGCGTCACCAATGGGGGCGCCATCTACTGCTGGGGCGGCAATGCGTATGGGCAGCTCGGCGATGGCACCACGACCGACAGCCCGCTCCCTCAGCTCGTCAGCGGCGTCACCGCGCCATAATTCTCCAGCATGCGAGTGGAAATCGTGACGATCGGCGACGAACTCCTGTTGGGGTTTACCGTCGACACCAATGCTTCCTCCATGGCGCGCGAGCTGGCGGGCATCGGCGTGGAAATCGTTCGCCGTGCCACGTGTGGTGACGAACCGGGCGCGATCGCCGAGGCGGTCGGTGACGCGCTGAGACGCACCGGTGCGGTCATCACGACCGGCGGCCTCGGACCGACCAGCGACGATCGCACGAAAGAATCCATCGCGGCGTTATTCGGTCGCCGAATGCGCCTCGACGATGTCATCCTCCGCCGCTTGGAACAACGCTGGGCCGAGCGCTTCAAGCAGCCGCTTCCTGCGCCCAATCGACAACAGGCCATGATCCCGGAGGGCGCCGGGATTCTCACGAATCGGCACGGCAGCGCGCCCGGCATCTGGCTCGAAGACGACGCTGGCCGGTGGGTCGCGATGCTTCCCGGTGTCCCCCGCGAGATGCGCGGCATGCTCGGCGATGAGCTGATCCCGCGCCTCCGCACGCGCCTCGGCGACGCGGCCGTCGTGCGCTCGGCGACGCTGCGCACGACCGGCATTGCCGAGTCCCTGTTGGCCGAGCAACTCGGGGAGGTTGCCCGAGGGGTCGATGGGATGCCACTCGCGTATTTGCCCGGCGCGGACGGCGTCGACCTTCGCCTCACCGCGCGCGGATTGTCGCCCGAAGCGGCCGAGCGCGCGCTCGACGGCGGCGTGGCGGCGCTCCGTGAGAAGACCGGACGGTTTGCCTACGCCACCGGGTCCGAAGACCTGGCCGAGGTCGTGCTCGGACTCTGTCGCGCAAAAGGGCTTACCATTGCCGTTGGCGAGAGCTGTACCGGGGGGATGCTCGGTGAGCGGCTGACGGCGATCCCTGGATCCAGCGATGTAGTCGTCGGCGGCGTCATCGCCTACTCGAATGCGATCAAGACCGCGATGCTCGGCGTCCCCGCGGAGTTGATCGACGCCCATGGGGCCGTGAGCGAGCCCGTTGCGCGCGCAATGGCCGAGGGTGCGCGCGACCGACTGAAAGCCACTATTGGCGTAGGGATCACGGGGATCGCCGGGCCAGGCGGCGCGACGCCTGGCAAGCCGGTTGGGACCGTTGACCTCGCCATCGCCGGTCCGTGGCCGACGGAAGCCCGCCGGGTACAACTCATTGGCGATCGCGAGGAGATCAGGTACCGCGCCAGCCAGGGGGCGCTGAACATGATCAGACTGCGACTGACCGAACCCCTCTGATTAGATTTAAGGGATTATGTCATACTCTGACCAAGCGGACGGCGCTCCCGACGAGACGCCTCTGCCGGCCGAGGTCGCGGAAATAGAAGAGCAGAAGGACAAGTACCTGCGTCTCGCGGCCGAATATGAAAACTACCGAAAGCGCACCCAACGCGAGCGCCAGGAAGACCGGGCGCGCGCGCAGGGTGAGCTGGTCAAGCAACTCGTCGATGGCCTCGAGGATCTCGCGCGGGTCGCGCACGTGGACCCGGCGACGGTCGATGTTGGCACGCTGATACACGGCGCCGATATCGCCGAGCGCAAGCTCCTCAAGGCCCTACAGAACGCGGGACTGGTGATAATCAACCCCATCGACCAGGCGTTCGACCCGGCGCTCCACGAAGCCGTGGGGACGGAGCCTGCCTTGTCTAGCGAGGACGACCACGTCGTTGCCCGGGTCTACCAGCCGGGCTATCTGTTCAACTCCCAACTCCTGCGCCCCGCCCGGGTGGTCGTGAAGCAGTGGAACGGTTGACCTGACCATGGCATCACAGACCAAGGACTTCTACGCGGTCCTGGGTGTGTCAGCATCGGCAAGCCAAGACGAAATCAAGAAGCAGTATCGGAAGCTCGCCAAGAGAAACCACCCGGACTCGAACCAGAGCGATCCCAAGGCCGCCGAGCGCTTCAAGGAGATCTCGGAGGCCTATACCGTCCTGGGCGATGCCGAGAAGCGGAAGCAATACGACGAGATGCGGCGGCTCGGCGCGTTCAGTGGCGGCGGCGCACGCTCGCGCCCCGGGCCTCAGCCACCGCCAAGCGGCACCTCTTATCGCTTCGAGGATTTTGATGTCGGAGGCTTCGGTGGCCTCGGCGACCTGTTCAGTTCCATGTTCGGCAGCAACGGCGAGCGTGGCACCCAGCGCGGACCTGAACGGGGTCAGACCGTCGAGACCACGCTCGAGATCCCATTCCGCACCGCCGCGCTTGGCGGCAAGGTGCCGATAGAGCTCGAAGTGAACGAGCAGTGCCCGACGTGTCACGGGAGCGGCGGCGCACCGGGCTCCACATTCAAAACGTGTCCCGAATGCAACGGTCGGGGCACCGTCTCCTTCGGCCAGGGCGGGTTCGCGGTCAACCGCCCGTGCCCGATGTGCCTGGGCCGCGGCCAGGTGCCCAGTCAGCGCTGCCCGACCTGCAATGGCGTGGGTGAGGTCCGGACCGTGAAGAAAGTCTTGATCACGGTTCCGTCGGGCGTGGATACCGGGACCAAGATTCGTTTACGCGGCCAGGGCGGCGGCGGGGCTCAGGGCGGGCAACCCGGCGACTTGGTCATCACGTTCCAGGTCAAGCCCGATCGTTTCTTCCGCCGTGATGGGCTCGACGTCATCGCGACCGTGCCGCTGAACATTGCGCAAGCGATCCTGGGATCTAAAATCAGTGTCCGGACACTGGATGGAAAGAAGGTCGCGATTCGCATCCCACCCGGTACGCCAGCCGGAAAGCGTTTCCGCGTGCCCGGTCAGGGCATCGTGAAGGACAGCGCGAAAGGCGATCTCATCGTCGAGGTGACCATCAACGTTCCTGAGAAATTGACAGAGGAGCAGGAGCGGATGATGAAAGAGTTCGCGGAGTCAGGCGGCTTGAAATACTGACGCCCGCCAAAATCCAGCACGCGCCCCGCAACGTCAGCCAGTAACGCATCCCTGCCGGCCCGATAGCCAGCAGGGCCAGCGTCACGAAGCAGATCACGCCGAGTACAATCCCGACCTGACGATCGTCCGCCGACAAAGGCGAGCGCGCGAAGCGCGCGAGGCCGATGCCAGCCAGAATGAGCAACACCGCGTTGACCAGCATCGCCGCGAGATTCCGAGGCGCGGTCAGTGGCAGATCCGGGTGAACGCTGGCCAAAGACACTCCGATCTTAGCGACGGCTGTGTTGGCAACGTCCAACGGATGCGACGCCACGTACCGCACCGCCTCCCGCCGAAAGAACGCGTCGGCGCCAACCTCGTCGAGGTCTCTGGTCTGAGCGAAGATCGGCGCCATAACGCTCTTATTGAGCGAGACGATGTCGACCTGCCCGAGCGACAACGACATAAGCGCGAACGGCCCGTTCGACTCCCACAGCGTGATGCCGTCGTGCGTAGACCCGACGATGAAGTGGTGCAGCACGCGCTGATTGCGAACTCCCCATGCAGACAGGGCCACGACGACGCCAGCGACGGCGATGGTGGCCGAACGCCGAACGGGCCTCACCGCGAGCAACGGCACGATCATGAGGACGGCTTCGAGCCGCGTGATCGCGGCCGCTCCCGCCGCGATAAATAGCGCCACATCGCCGAGCCCGCGCCATCTGAGCGCCATGATGGCGAACACAGCCCACAAGAGCGCCGACGCCAAGACCGCGTCGTCGCGGTTAGAGGCGTGCAAGAGCGTCACGGGATCGATTGCCGCGACGAGCCCGACGAAGAGCGCCAGGATGGGCCCGCCGAGTGCCAGCGCGACGGCCGAGACGGAGACGATCAACAAGGCCGCGACGGGAACGTTCCAGTAGTCCCAGACATCGAGGCCCGTCCGCGTCCCCGCGGCGATCCACAAGGGCTCGCCCGGCAGCTCGAACGCGCGGAGGGGCGGATCACTCGGACGGGTCTCGCCTTTCAACCGGCCCCAGTCGGTCAGCTCGAGCCGGCCGGTCGCCGCCAGCATCCGGCCGAGGTAAGGCGCGGCGTTGGGCTCGACGTAGTGGCCGACCAGCCAGCGCGCGCTCGCCGTCTGCGTGACGAGCGCGAAGAGCCAGACCGTGAGCAGCGGCCGGCGGAGCAGGGTTAGGCGGCGAGAATGGGGAGATGCGCGCGGGCGGCCTCGATGACGCCGCCGCCGAGCACCGCATCGCCATCGTACAACACGAGCGACTGACCCGGCGCGATCGCGGCGATCGGCGCATCGAGCGCGAGCTCGATCTCATCCTCATCGACCCGGACGATGTCGGCCGCGACCGGGGTTGCCCGATGCCGAACCTGCACCTGGACACTGGCGCCGACCCCTCGCGGGGCGGCGATCCAGTTCAGCTCACGCGCGATCACCCCGCGGCCCAACAGCTCGGTGCGAGGGCCAATGACAACGGCGCGCTCGGTAGGCCGAATCGCCGTCACGTACATAGGCTCACGGAACCCGCCCGGCACTCCCCGCCTCTGTCCCACGGTGTATCTCGCGTAGCCCTCGTGCCAACCCGCCAGGGTCCCGTCCGACATAACGAACGGCCCCCGCGCCAGCGCCGGCGCGTCAGCGCCGAGGCGCTTCGCAATGATCTTGGTGTGATCGCCATCCGGCACGAAGCAGATATCCTGGCTCTCGACCTTGTCGGCCACGACATCGAGACCAAGTCGGCGCGCCCACGCACGCGTCTCTGCCTTGCTCAGGTCTCCAACGGGCAGCAACAGTCTCCGCACGACTGCCGGGTCGAGCCCCCAGAGGAAGTAAGACTGATCCTTACGTGAATCGACCCCACGGTAGAGCACCCCAGCCTCGGCCCGAGCATAATGACCAGTCGCGATCCATTGGGCGTCCATTGCATCGCCCTTGGCCAGCAAATCGCGAAACTTGGTAAACGTGTTGCAACGCACGCACGGGATAGGCGTGCGGCCGCGAGAGTATTCATCCACGAAGTTCCCGACCACGTCGCGGCCAAAAGAATCCTCGAGGTTGAGCACGTAATGCGGCACGCCCAGTCGGGCACACACGCGGCGCGCATCGTCGATAGAGTCGAGCGAGCAACACGGCCGATCTGGTGTCTCATCCCCATAGCAGAAGAGCTTCATCGTGACACCGATGACGTCATAACCCCGCTCGACGAGCAAAGCCGCCGCAACGGAGGAATCCACGCCGCCAGACATGGCCACAACCACCCGGTCAGCCACGATCAGTGCCCCGCCGCCGAAAGCCGCCGCGCCTTCTCGACGAGCGAGGGAAAGATGTCACCCACGCGATCGATATTGGCGTCAGTCGAGAGCGAACCGAGACTGAGTCGCACGGCGGAACCAGCGAGATCGAGCGGGCACTGAAGTGCCGTCAAGACGTGCGATGGATCAGTATTGCCGCTCTGACACGCGGACCCGGCCGAGGCCGCGACCCCGGCGAGATCCAGCGCCATCAACATGGACTCGCTGTCCGTACCCGGCACCGAGACCATGACGATATGCGGCGCGCGCGTCGCCTTTTGCGCGTGGATGACGACATCCGGGATGCGGGCCCTGAGCGTCGCCTCCAGTCGGTCGCGCAGTCGCCCGAGGCGCTCGCGCTCGGCGGCGCGTTCCTCGACCACGAGCTCGGCCGCGCGCGCGAACCCGACGGCGAACGCCACGTTCTCGGTTCCGGGCCGGCGACCGCGATCCTGTGACCCGCCGTGGAGCAACGGCTCGATCACCGTGCCGCGCCGAATGAACAGCGCGCCGACGCCCTTGGGCGCGCCGATCTTGTGCCCGGAGATCGTGAGGAGACTGAACGACTGGCTCTTTGCGTCGATGGACACGGTGCAGTACGCTTGCACCGCATCGGTGTGGAACACGATCTCGCGCTCACGCGCCTTCTCGGCCATCGCCGGGATCGGCTGCATCGTGCCGACCTCGTTGTTCACCCACATGACGGAGCAGACCGCCACGTCAGGTCGCATCTGAGCCGCGAAGTCGTCGCCGTTCACGACACCGTCGCGGTCCACGACGAGGAAGCGTTCTCTGGCCCCTTCGCGGGCCGCCTGGTGAACGGCGGCCAGGATAGCCTTGTGCTCGATCGGCGTCGTGACGATAGCAGTCCGCGACACACGGGCGCGCCAGGCGCCGAGGATCGCGAGATTGTCGCCCTCCGTCCCGCCGGAGACGAAGGAGATCTCGTCAGGATGTGCTCCTAGACATCGAGCAACCCGCTCGCGGGCCTCGTCGAGGGCTACTCGCGCGTCGCGTCCCCACCGATGGACACTCGACGGATTCCCAAATCGAGGGCCAAAGAAGGGGAGCATGGCATCGAGGACCTCCTGACGCACCGGAGTCGTCGCCGCATGGTCGAGATAGATGGGATCAGGCATGACCTTGCAATATAATTCAGCCGGTGTTCGACCACTTCCTGCGCGCACGAAAAGACCGGCTGCTCGCGCCGATCGCGCGACGGGTCGGCCGGCGGCTTTCGCCGACCGCTATCACAGTTCTGGCGTTCGCGGTCGGCATAGGCGCGGCCTACGGCGCCGCTCGGCGCGCGTATGGCCTCGCCCTGGGTCTCTGGTGGGCAAACCGCTTCCTCGACGGCTTCGATGGAACGCTCGCGCGCGTGACCGGGACGGCGAGTGCATTCGGCGCCTACCTCGACCTCGTGCTCGATTTCGTGGTCTATGCGGCGATCCCGCTGGGTCTCGTCCTCGGTGTCCCGGATCCCCACGCACCGATGGCCGCCGGCCTGCTGCTGGCGACCTTCTACGTCAATGCCGCAACGTGGATGGCCCTCGCGACCACGCCCGACCAGAGCCCGCCCGCTCTCATCGCCGGAGCTGAAACGGTCGTATTCTATTCGTTGTTTCTGGCGCTGCCCGGTGAGATCGTGCTGCTGTTCCGGATCATGACGGTCATGGTGGCATTGACCGCGCTTCAGCGCATCGTCTGGGCCGCGCGTCATCTGCCGAGATGATTCTATTACTGATCGGCGCGGTCGCCAGCATATCGGGCACCGTGAGGCCCGCGGGTGCGAGCATCCGGTTTTTGCCGGCAGGCGTGTCGACGGTGTCCGACTCCGTTGGCGCTTTCCACCTCGATGTCCCGGCGCTCACGCCCGGGCGGCTGATCGTCGAAGCCCCCAACTACGTGCCGGATACGGTCGCGATCCCACCCCTCGAGGCAGGGTCCACGCGGCGCGTTCGGATTGCACTCCGACTGCTGCCGACGCTGCCGAGCATCGCCGTCAGAGCGAACGCGAACCGGCCGCTCCTCGATGTGACCGACGCCGCTGTCATCGGCGCGGTCGATCGCACGGACCTCGGCAACATCTCGACGGATGCACGCGACCCGGCCGACGTCGCGCTGGCGATCCCGGGGGTCACACGAGGCGTCGGTTTTTTCGACTTCGCGCCCAAGATCGATGTCGACGGCGCGAACTCGCTCTACACGCCATATCGCGTCGACGGGTTGGACAACAGCGAGAACTACCTCGGCGGCCCAAAGATTCTGCTGCCGATCGACGCGGTCCAGATGGTCGATGTCGTCTCGAGCACCTACGGCGCCGAGATCGGCCAGAGCGCGAACGGAGTCGTGAGCTTCGCGACGCGTCGCGGCGGCGATAGCTGGACGGGAAGCGCGAGCGTCATCGGTCGACCGGATGCGGGATTTCGACGACTGCAAGGCGCGGCCTCGGGAGGCGGGCCGATCGTCCCGGGTGCCACGTACGTGTTCGGCGCAGCGGATGTGGCCGTGGCCGATTCGTCCGTCCCCTACGCGTTCGGCGATCCGCGATTTGGATCGGGCGCCGGGAACAGCCATCGGACGACGCTCAGGCTCTTTGGTCGCCTGGACGAGCAATGGAGCGCGACTCAGGCGACGACGCTGGACCTCGCTTACAGCGCCATTGGCCTGGTCGGCCAGGGCGGTGGTGTCGTGACGCGCGAGGCCGACCAGACGCAGAATCGCCTCGCCGTTCTCGCGTCGCTCCGCCACGAAAGCGACTGGGGTGGCTGGACGAATCACGCGGCGGCCGCCATCTCGACGTATCACTACTATTATCCGCCGAGCGCCACGCCGTTCTCGGTGCCGCAGGTGAACATCGTCGCCCCCGGCACCCTCGCCACGGACGCAACGGTCGGATCCGCGGGGTTTCTGTTCGACGAGCAAGAGATCGAGGTCCAGCTGAGCAACACGCTGCGCCGAACCATCGGGGACCATGCGATCGAATTTGGCGCCGAGGTTCAGCGCGACCAGTTCTCGCTGGCGGCGAACAACACGAACCCTGCCGGTACGTATACTGTCAATGACAGTGCCATCACTGTTCACGGCCGCCAGGTATCGCTTTCAGATATCCCACCGAATGATCCGGCGCCCTTTTACACGATCGACGCCAATCCCCAGGATATTCACGGCATGAACGTGCTCGTCGGTGCGTTCGCCGAAGATGTGTGGTCCGTCTCTCCGAAATTGACGCTCAACGTAGGTCTACGCTGGGACTATGACGATCTCACCGCAAAGGGCCGTGGGAGTCCCCAACTCGACAACATCCAACCGCGCGCATCGTTCAACTGGCGAGTATCTGAGAACAGCGTTGTTCGCGGTGGTGTAGGACTCTATGTCGGCCATATCCCATTCACGACGTATACCGATGCGCGCCAGTTCGCCCGGAACGGCGACAACCTCGTCACGTTCTCCAACGTGGCCTTCGGCCACGGCCCCACTCCGGCCCAGGTGCAAGCCGCGACCGCGACCGAGCCCGCGCGTGAGATTCGCGAGTTGTATTACTTCGGCGCCAAGGACCCGCAAAGCTACCAGACGTCACTCGGCTATCAACGGCGCCTCGGCGACTGGGGATTGTCGCTCGACGGAATGGTCGTGGGCACGAAGTATCTCCCGCGCATTTGGGACCTGAATGCGCCGCCATGTCTTCCGCCGTGTGCGCCGGCCCAGATGCAGCGGCCGGATGGCGCGCAACCCGGCTCGTATAGTTTTCATACGACGACCGATTTCGGTGGGCAGAGTATCTATTGGGCCGCGATCGCGACGGTTCGGCATCAGCTCGCGGCGAACTGGACGGCCGATCTGAGTTACACGTTGTCCCGCTGCCGCGATAACACCGAGGACATCAATTTCGCGGCCGTGTACGCGAACGACTTTCATAACGAATGGGCCGACGCGGTCAATGATCGAAGGCATCACGTACAGGCGCGAACGGTCTACACGATCGCCGATCGAATGAAGCTTTCCACCATCCTCGACTTCACCACCGGTGCGCCGCAGAATGTCGTCGACACGATCGGGAAGGACTTCACCGGGAGTCAGAACTATCTCCTGACCGCGAACTCGTTCGACTATAACTATCAACGCGTGCCTGGCACGCCGCGCGACGGTCACCGGCTGCCGAGCGAATTCGACCAAAGCATCAGCGTGCAGTATCTGTTGCCCATGGGACTGGCGATTCGAGTGGACATTTTCAATGTCTGGAACGAGACGCTGGTCTCGGGTTTCGTCAACAATGTCCCTGGCGGGGGTCCGCGCACCGAGATTCTCGGATCACCGATCCCTGCCAACTCCGGCATTCGCCGGGCGTTCCAATTCGGCGCCACGTACTCGTTCTAGTCGCGATCGCCCTCGCCTGCCAACACGGAGCGACGGCCAGCGAGCGGCGCCGATTGGCTGCCGCCCCGTGGGACACGGTGCTCGCGCGTGCCCGCGGCACGACGGTCACGTGGGCGATGTGGAGAGGCGACCCGTCGATAAACCGATACGTCGACGACTGGGTCGCGCCCCGACTGCGGCAACGCTTCGGGATCACGCTCAACGCCGTGCCGGGCCAGGGCGCGGAGCTCGTCAACGCGCTCGTCGTCGAGCGCGACGCGCATCGCGCTGCCGGGACGGTGGATCTCGTGTGGATCAACGGCGAGACGTTCTTCAATCTGAGGCGCGAGGGGCTGCTCTATGGCCCGTGGGCGGGGCGTCTCCCGAACGCAGCGAACGTCGACAGCGCCTCGCCGATCATCTCGCGAGACTTCGAGCAGATCCCCGAGGGATATGAGTCGCCTTGGGGCACCGTGCAATTCGCGTTGATCTATGACTCGGCGCGTACACCGCACCCGCCCGAGACGTACGAGGCGCTCCGAGCATGGATCGACGCGCACCCTGGTCGTTTCACATATGACCAGCAATTCACCGGACTGACCTTCCTGAAGGGTCTCATGTACGAGCTCGACGGAGGCGTAGAACGATTCCAGGGGGGATTCGACTCGCTACGATACGCCGAAGCGCGAGACCGAACGTTCGTCTGGCTCGCGAATGCGACACCGAACCTCTGGCGCGGCGGCGCCACGTACCCACAGGATGCCGCCCAACTCGACCGGTTGTTCGCCAACGGTGAGGTGGACTTCGCCATGTCCAACAACCAAAATGACGTAGTGACTAAAACAAAACGGGGCCTCTTTCCTCCATCAGCGCGAGCGTACGTGTTGCGCGATGGAACCATTGCCAACACGCACTACGTCGCTATCCCATTCAACGCGCCGAACCCAGCCGCCGCGATGGTCGTCGCGAATTTCCTCCTGACGCCGGAAGCGCAAGCCGAGAAGGCCAAGCCCGATGTCTGGGGCGACGGCAGTGTGCTGAAAGGCGACACCGTTGCGCGCCGATTCGCCGTTCCGGAAGTCGCGCCCGAATACAGCATTCGCCTGCAGGACGACTGGCGCGCGCGGATCAGGCGATGAGGCTCGCCGCACTGGTCGCGGCGCCGGTGCTCATTGGCGTGCTCTACTCGATCCTTGGGGCGCTGGGGTTCGTCGGACTCGATGCCCATGGATTCACGATGGTGCACGTGACGCGCGTGCTGGGCGCGGGGTCTACGTGGCGTGGCATCGGTTGGTCTCTGGCGACCGCCACGGTCGCCACGGCGGCGGCAACGATCGCCAGCGGGGCGGTGGCGATCGCGTTTCGCGGCACACGATTGGGCGATCGCGTTGCCCGGGCGCTGGTCGCCGTACCTCTGCCGATGCCACACATCGTCGCCGCGACCCTATCGCTCCTGGTGCTCGCCCAGAGCGGCCTCGTCGCGCGGCTCCTCTACGCGCTCGGTGCGATCCACTCCGTCGCGCAAATGCCCCCGTTGATACTCGACCGTTTCGGCATCGGATACATGGCGACCATGGCGTGGAAAGAGGTGCCCTTTTTGAGCGTCGTGGCGATATCCGTTCTGGCGACGCGTGGGCCGCGCCTCGAGGAAGTCGCGCGGACACTCGGCGCGACGCCGCGCGCGATTATGTGGCGCGTGACGGTGCCCGTGCTGTGGCGCGGCCTCGCACCGGCTGCGATCGCGGTCGCAATCGTCATCGCCGGAAGCTTCGAGGGCGCGTACTTGCTGGCGCCGAGCAACCCATTGGCGCTTCCATTGCTCACCTACGAGCAGTATCGCACCATCGACGCCACGCGCCGGGCGGACGCGTACGTACTGGTCCTAGTCGGACTCACACTCGCGGCCCTCGCGGTCGTGGCACTCGAGTGGGCGAGGGCACGGTGGGACGTAGAATAGCCGTTGTGATATTGGCGCTGTCGGCGCTGATGCCCTTGGTGCTGCTCGGCCTGTGGTCCGTAGGCGACCACTGGTTCTTCCCAACGCTCATCCCGCCGGCATTCACCACCGATAGCTGGCGCGCCACGCTCACCGGACGACTCGGGGCGGCCGCCCTGATCAGCGGCGTGGTCGCGTTAGCGACCGCCGTTCTCGGCTGCGCCTTCGCGATGCCCATTGGCCGCGCGATGGCGCGACTCAGTGGTTGGCGCAGACACATGGCCTCCGCTCTCGCGTTCTTGCCCGTCGCCGCGCCACCCATCGCGCTCGGCCTCGGGCTCCAGTACGCCTTTGTCACCCTCGGTGTGAGTGGGACGATCGTCGGCGTGATCGCGGCGCATGTAGTCTCGGCGACGAGCTTTCTCGCGATCTACTTCGCGGGGGTGTTCACCGCGCTCGATCCTCGGATCGAAGACGAAGCCCGATGCCTCGGTGCGCGGCCGCTCGACGTCTGGACGCGGATCACGATCCCCATCGTGCGGCGGCAGATTGGTGACGCGCTGGCGTTGGGATTCCTCGTATCGTGGGCGCAAGTGCCGCTGACGCTCGTGATCGGCGGCGGCATCGTGCGCACCTTGCCCCTGGAGGTCTACGACTACCTGCGCGCGGGTGAGACGCGCTACGCCGCGACCGGCGCGCTCCTCCTGACCGTGCCACCCATGCTCGCGCTGTTGGCCGCCCGCCGCGAGCGCGTGGCGCCCTTGTAATGGAACCGGCGCTCCTGGTGCAGGGCCTGGCCGTGCCGTTCGGCTCCGGGCCCGGATTGCGCGAGGTGACATTCGACGTCGCCGCCGGCGAACGCTTCGTGGTCCTCGGCGCCTCGGGCGCCGGGAAAACGTCGCTGCTCCGCGCGCTCGCTGGCCTGTCGCCAGTCACCGATGGCACCATCGCCGTCCGCGGGCCGGCGATCTATCTCCACCAGACGCCGGTGCTGTTCCCCCATCTCACCGTCTACGAGAACGTGGCGTTCCCCTTGCGCATCCGGGGTCGACCCCAGGCCGAGATCGACAGCCGCGTGCGCGCGGCGCTCGCCTCCGTGCGCATGGGTGGCTTCGCGCCGCGCATGCCGCGGACGCTGAGCGGCGGACAGGCGCACCGTGTCGCGCTCGCCCGGGCGGTGGTCGCGCGGCCGGCGCTCCTGCTGCTCGACGAGCCGCTGGCATCGCTCGATCCCACGCTGCGGGAGGACATGCGGCGAACGATCCTGGGGCTGCAGGCGGATTGGGATGGCGCGATGGTGATCGTCACCCACGACCTCGACGAGATGAGCGCTCTCGCCGACCGCGTGGCGGTGTTGCTCGACCGGCGCATCGCCCAGATTGCCTCACCGGCCGAGCTGCTGTCGCGGCCGGCATCGCTCGCCGTCGCGCGATTTCTCGGGCACTTGAATGAGATGCCGGTGCCCGGCGACGCCGTGGCGGTTTTTCCCCCGACGGCGGTCCGCCCCCAAGTGGACGGATTCCGCGCTCGCGTGAGTGGTCTGCGCGTTCGGGTGAGAGGCACCACCGCGGTGCTCACCCTCGACGGCGCCGAGATCGAGATGAGCGTCGATCCGCTTCAGCCGCCCGAGATCGGCGACGAGCTCACGGTCGGTCTCGACCCTCGTGGCGTGCTGAAGTTTCAGAACGTCGACACCCCGAGCGTTCCGATGTCATCGACGCGCATCGTCTCGTAAGTAAAATACGGCTCGCCATAGCGGGTCCGGATCATGGATCCATAATGCGCCGCGTGATGGCGCACGACGTCGAACAGTGGCTCGCCATTGGGATAGACTTCGCCGGCTTGCGTGACTCCCTCGAATTGCGAGGCATAACACCGTATGGCCTCGAGTTTTTTCTCGAAAACATCGCTGACATCCACCACAAACGTGGGCTTCGAGAAATCCTCTCGATACGTCACGCAGTGAATGACTTTGAGCGGACGGTGCCGAGGTGTCGACGGATCCAACTTCGCCAGACCGGCGAGGAAGCACGCGTCGCGAACGAGCATCGCGGTCTCACGGTGATCCGGGTGGCGTCCCATGAGCGCCGGCGCGATGACGATGCGAGGCGTGAGGCGACGAATGACGCGAGCCACCAGCAGCCGGGTCTCGGGAGTGTTCACGATGCCGGCATCCGGAAGCCCCAGGTTCTCGCGCACGCTCACGCCGAGCACCTCGGCCGCCCGCGCCGCTTCTTGCGCGCGAAGCTCGGCCGACCCGCGCGTGCCCATCTCCCCTTCGGTGAGATCGAGGATGCCCGTGCTGTGTCCAGCCGCGGCCGCGCGCAGCAACGTCCCGCCGCACGTGAGCTCGACGTCGTCGCGGTGCGCGGCGACGGCGAGAATGGTGATCATGCCGGCAGCGTCGCCGTGATGGCCCGCCCTTCGGCGGCGCTCTGGATGCGGTTCACGGGATGGCGCGCGAGACAGCGCTTGACGAGCGCATCGAGGGCATCCGGCACGTCCGGTCGAACCGCCTTGGGCGACGGTGGAGGCTCGCTCATCTTGCGCGAGAGAACCCCCTGGGCCGTCGCCGCGCGGAACGGCGCTTCGCCAATCAGCGCTTCGTATATAATGCAGCCGTAGCTGTAGAGGTCGCTTCTCTCGTCGGCCGGCGACTCCCCGGAGAGCTGCTCAGGGCTGAGATAGGCCGGGGCGCCAAAGCTCGCCACCGTCGAGCCGGCGTCCGCGCCCGGCTTGGGGCGCAGGGCATCGGTGAGCGCCCAGGACGTGACGACCGCCGTCGAGCCCTTGAGTACGACGTGCTTCGGCCGCAGGTCGCCGTGCCGAACGCCACGGCTGTGCGCGTGGGCGAGTGCCGTCATCATATCGTCGGCGATGCGCACGCAATCGGCGATCGGCAGCGGGCGCTCGCGGGCCAGCCGATCCTTCAGTGTCAGGCCATCCGCGGGGTCAGTTGTGTAGTAGACCACGTCGCCGGAGACGCCGAAGTCGAGAATCGGCATCACGTGCTGGTCCTCGAGCGTGGTCACGCGCTCGAAGACGTGGACCATGCGCTCCCCGTCGGCCAAAGCGGCGAACCCTGGCGCGACCACATGAATGTGGACAGGCCGCGCTCGCCGGCGGTCCTTCGCGCCGAAGGTCACCAAGACCGTAGAAATCGAAACTGTTCTATCAATCGCGTACCGGTCGCCAAGCACACGCGTCACGCGATCCCTGTACTGGTCGGCGGTGACAACCTCTGGAAGCGAAGCGGCGAGAGCGATCGAGGGCGCGACCGGTGGCTGGCTGATCTTTCGTTCCGTGCGCACCGGCACAGCCACACGACCAGCCTTCAGCCGCTGGATCCATCCGGCCACCTCGGGATCGGTCTCCGAGTCCAGCTCCTGTCGGACCAGCTCCTCATGGACCAGAGCCGAGCGTAAGGCGCCGGCTTGGTCCCCGGCGGCGATCATTGCCTCGATCAGACCGACGGCGAACCGGGAACTGAGGGGCTCGACCGAGGCCAACTTGCGGCGCCATTGCACGGCGACCGTGTGCTCATTCCGGTCGGCCGCGGCGTCAGCCAGAACCTCGAGGGCCTTCTCGTAGTCGTGCTGCAGCCGCGCGCGTTCCTCATCGATCCACCGGTCGTAGGCCGGCGCGCCGTCGATCGAGAAGCCATCGAGAAACGGCCCTTGGTAGAGGGCGACCGCGCGATAGGCCGCGTGCTGCGCCACCGCATCCTCGAACTCGGCGACATCGCAGCTGAAAAGCGTCGGATTGAGCTGCAGCGTGCCGGTGCCGACGAACAGCGCCTCGACGTTCAATGCACGGCGGATGGCCGACAACGCTTGTTCCAGCGCATGCCGCGCCTGCTCCGGCGCGCCGCCTGGCCAGAGGGTCGCGACCAACAGGTCGCGCGTGACACCGCGCTTCCCAGTCGTGGCAATGCGCGCCAGGAGTGCGAGCCGCCGCCGCTGGCTGGCTGGCCCCTGGTGCGGCTGGCCGTCCTGCAACAGGGTGAGACCGCCAAGCGCCGTCAACCGGAGCATGCGCAGAATCTATCTGCGCCGGCGCTTCGTGGCGACTGTGTCGAGCGCCCGCGCGAGTTCGTCGGCGGTCTGGAACCGCTCGTTCGGCATGGGTAACGTCGCTCGCAGAATCGCCGCCTCGACGTGCTCCGGCACGTCCTTGCGCTGCGGCCGGATGGGCGCGGCGGGCCCGAAATAGCGCGTGGTGCCGCCGTCGGCGCCCCGGTTGGGCGGGGCGCCGGTCAGCGCTTCATACAGCACACAACCCAGGGAGTAGATATCGCTCCGGCCGTCGACGGGGTCGCCGTAGGCTTGCTCGGGACTCATGTATCCGGGCGTGCCCAGGATGACGCCGGTCGTCGTCAACCGCGAGCCACCGGCGCCGTGGGCGATGCCGAAATCGGCGAGCAGGGCGCGGTCGCCGCCGTCTTGAACGAGCACGTTCTGCGGCTTGATATCCCGATGGATCACGCCCCGCGCGTGGGCAAAGGCCAGTGCTGAGGCGAGTTGTTGCGCGAGCCGGACCACCGCATCGATCGCGAGCCGTTTGTCCCGATCCATCCAGGTGCGGAGCGACCCGCCCGAGACGAACGGCATGACGAAGTACAAACTGCCGTCTCCGTCCTGTCCCGAGTCGAACAAGGGCAGAATGTGCGGGTGCGCGAGCTGCGCGAGCGTGACGATCTCGCGAGCGAATCGCGTCACCGCGACCGGGTCGGCTTTCGGGGCCTCCAAAAACTTGATCGCGACGGGTCGGGTCTGGCGGCCATCCCATGCGTGATAGACCGTGGCCATGCCGCCACCTTGGCCAAGCTCTTGTTCGATGACGTACCGGCCCGCGACGACGGCGCCTACGGCGCGGCTCACGATCGGTTGGGGCGCATGGCAGCTAGTTTAACGTTCATCATGTCCCTGGTGAAACGGTGCCTGCCGCTCTGTCTTCTCACCGCCTGCGCATCGCATCGGCCGCGCCCCGTCACGATCGCCGCGCCGGTGGATAGCGTGCCCGCCCGGTATATGGCGTCCAGCGCGACGTATGTGTGTCAATCGATGCTGTTGTATGAGACGTCAGGGCCGAAAGTCCAGAGCTGCGCCCGGCAGACTGGTGATACGACCTGGCTCGTCGACCGAGACAAAACCGGGCATGTGCTGGCCGCCGGATGGGAAGCGATGGTGCCGCTCGCCCAGCTGGCTGACGTCACCGAGGCGCTCGAGGACGCGCTGACGCAGCAGTACGGCCCACCGGACTCGTGCGTCTCGCGCACAGGTACGCTCAAACAGTGGCACTGGTGGCCGGCCGGACGCTACACCGTCCAGGCCCGGCTCGTCGATCCCTCGCCGCTCTACGCGGTGCGCCGTGGGCGGCTCGAGGTCCAGGCGATCCCCGCGGAGGCCGTCGTCTGCCTCACGTGGGTCCACACGCCAACCGAGCTATTCGTACCGTAGGGCGGTCACGGGATCCAGGCGCGAGGCCCGTACGGCCGGGAACACGCCGAACAGGATGCCGGTGATGATACTGGTAATGATCGCCAGCGCGATCGCCAGCGGCGGCACCGATGCGGGAATCGCGGGGAAGGCCATGCGTGTGGCGACCGCGGCCAACCATCCCCCGACGAACCCGATGGCCACCCCGATGCTCGTCAGCGTCACGGCCTCGACGAGGAACTGAAAGAGAATCACGAATCGCGTCGCGCCCAGCGCCTTGCGCACCCCGATCTCGCGCGTCCGTTCGGTCACGCTGATCATCATGATCCCGATGACGCCGACGCCACCGACAATGAGACCGACCCCCGACAGCACCAACGTCACGAGGCCGATGATGCCGATCGTCTTGTTGTAGGCCTGGAACAGACGATCCTGCGTGATGATCTCGAAGTTGTTCTTCACGGACGGCCGCAGGCCGCGAGCGCCGCGCAGGAACGCGACGACATCATCGATGGCCTGATCGCGAGGCACGTCGGCGGTCGGTCTGACCGAAACCCAGATGTCCTTTACGTTGACCTTGTAGTGCCGGATCATGGTCTCGATGGGGATGATCCCAATGGCATGCTCGCCGCCGGCGAAAAAACTCGGGTGGTAGTGATAGTAGCCGATGACCTCGTACGGACTGTTGTCGATCGTAATCGACCGGCCGACGGGATCGATGGTGCTGTCCCCGAACAACCCCTTGACCGCGATGTCGTTGAGCATCACGACGCGCGCGGCGCTCGCGTTCTCCTGAATGGTGAAGGAGCGGCCCGGCGCGATATCACCCCCGGCCATCTGCTCCCACCCGGGCGTATACGCCGTCAGCTGGGCGCTCGACAGCGCACGGTCACCGTACTTGAACGCGCCGTTGAAATCGATTTCGCCGCTGACCGCCTGCACGGAGGGCAGGCGTCCGATCGCCGTGAGCTCGGCGACTGATGTCCCAGGGTTGTGTCGCCAGGGGCAACCCTCGTCCGTCCCGTCGCAGCCGCCGAAGATGGGCCACCGGCTAACGAAGAACGTTGTGGCGCCGGCTGACTCGATGTCCTTGGCGAAGCCCTGGTTGAATCCGTAAATAGCCGCCGCCATGGCGGTGACGGAGAAAACGCCGATCGCAATGCCGAGAATCGTGAGCCCCGCACGGACCTTGTTGGCGCGGATCGCGTCCAGCGCGATCTCCACGCCCTCCAACATGGCTCCGATCCGTGCCGAGAGCGCCATGGGCTACTCCTGGCGCAGCGCGGCGATCGGATCCAGGCGCGCGGCCCGCATGGCGGGATACACACCGGACACGATGCCCACCCCGGCGCCGAGGATGACCGCGAGCACGATCGACCAGGGCACGATGTTCACCGGCATCGGCGAGAACTTCGTGATCAGGAGCGCCAGCACGGCGCCCGCAACGATCCCGACCCCCGCGCCGATCAAGCTCAAGGTCGATGACTCGAACAGGAACTGCGCCACGATGTCGCGGCGGCGCGCGCCGAGCGACTTCCGGACGCCGATCTCCCGCGTCCGCTCGGCCACCGCCACCAACATGATGTTCATGATCACGATCGCCCCGACGACGAGACCGATCGTGGGCAGCAGCACGGCGGCGATGCGGAGCGCCGCCTTGATCTTTTGCCAGAACGCGAGCGACCCCTCGGGCGTCGTGAGCGCGAAATTGTCGGGCTGTCCGGGATGCAAGTGGTGTCGCACGCGCATCACTTGACGCACGCGCTCCAGGGCGTCGGTCCGGATCGTCGCGTTGGTGGCCTGGACCACGATCCCGTCGATGACGCCCCGATCGCGATTCAGGAGCCGATGGACCGGCGCGCGATACGGGGCGTCGACGAATTTGTCCCACGAGAACCCGAATGTGCTGCCCTGCGGCTCGGCGACGCCGACGACGGTGTACGGGATCCCGCCGATCTTGACCCAGTGTCCCAGCGGACTGACGGTCGGGAAGAAATGCTTCTTGACGTCCTGGCCGATCACCACGACGAGCGCGCCCGTCTCGAGCTCCTGCGGCGTGAACACGCGACCTTCGGTGACTCCGAGCTGCTTGATCGCGAAATACTCGCCTGTGATGGCGTTCACATTCGCCGTTTGCGGGCGCGCGTATTGCGACTGGACCTGCAGGTTGTCTTCGCTCTGCATGTACCAGCTCGTGCCCGGTGGGAGCGCGTCGACGACGGGATGGAGGTCGTCCTCCTTGATGCGCGGCCGGTGCTGGTACTCGACCCACTCGGCCTGCGTCACGTCGCCGGCGCCGAAGTACGGCATGTGGCGGAGCTCGAACGAGTTCACGGCGACGAGCTTGCCGACGAAATCGTGCTCCATGTAGCGATTCATCCCTTCGACCACGGAGATGATCGCGATGAGGAACATCACGCCGATCGTCACGCCAATGAGAGTGAAGAAGCTCTTGAGCTTCTGCACCCGGATCTGACCCAGGGCGAGCCGAATGGCGTCGGTCAGCCTCATTTTCGCCGGTCGTCGGTCTCGATCAATCCGTCTCTGAGGACGATCACCCGTCCCGCATGCGCCGCGATGTCGGCCTCGTGGGTGACCATGATGACCGTCTGGCCCTGACTCGCCAGCTCCTCGAACACGCGCATGATCTCCTCGGACGTCGCCGAATCCAGATTACCGGTCGGCTCGTCCGCCAGCAAGATCGATGGCGTGTTCACCAACGCCCGCGCAATCGCGACGCGTTGACGCTGACCGCCCGACAGCTCGTTGGGCCGGTGCAGGATACGGTCGCCGAGTTGTACCCGCTCCAGCGCCTCGGTCGCTCGTCTCTTGCGTTCTGTCGACGGCACGCCGGCGTACACCAGCGGCAGCTCGACGTTGTGCAATGCCGTCGCTCGCGGGAGCAGGTTGAACGTCTGAAAAACGAAACCGATCTCACGGTTGCGGACACGGGCCAACTGGTCGTCAGACATCTCCGAGACGAGAGTTCCGTTCAACCAATACTCGCCATCGCTGGGTGTGTCGAGACAGCCGATCAGGTTCATGAGCGTTGATTTGCCCGACCCGGACGGCCCCATGATCGCCACGTATTCGTTGCGGTGGATCCCGACGTCGACGCCACGGAGGGCGCGAACGATCTCACCCCCCATGTCGTATTGGCGCTTGAGTCCACGCGTCACGATGACCCAATCGGTCGGCGGTTCTTGGCCAGCTTGCGCGATCACCGCCCGTCGTTCGGCGGTGATCGTGAGCGAGGTCATCGTCACGACTTGGCCTGCGCGGTTTGCGTGACGGGCTTCTGGTCGCCTGATTTCTTGTCGGGCTTGGCCTCGCGGACGAGCGCGCCATCCTTGAGATCGCGAATCGCCTGATACGTGCCGCCGACGATACGCTCGTTCGCCTGCACGCCGTTGACGACCTCGAAGTACTTGTCGCCGGCGATCCCGACCTTCACGGGCCGGAACGTGACCTTGTTGTCCTTTCCGACGACGAACACGCCTTCCACATCGCGCTTACCCACCTGCTTCGTCGGTTGCGCGCGGCCGATCGTCACGGCCGAGTCGTTGTTGGGCATCGTCTCGTTCTCGCGCACCGTGAGCGCAATGATCGGGATCGACAGCACATGCTGGCGCGTGTCGGTCACGACCTTGGCGGTGGCCGAGAAGTCGGGGCGCGTGTCCGTGGGCGGGTTGAGCAGCTTGATGGTCACCTCGTAGTCCACCGCCTGGTCGGTCGAGGTCGTGTTCGTCGTCGCTCCGGCGGCCTTCACCGAGCTGTTGGCGATCTTCGTCACCCGGCCGCTGAAGGTCGTATCCGGGAACGCGTCGAGTTGGATCTGCGCCGAGTCACCGACCTGAATGTGTGAGACGTCAGTCTCGTCGACTTTGACGCGCGTCTCGAGATAGCTCATGTCGCTGATCGTGAGCAGCGTCGCGGCGTCCTTGTTCAGCGTGCCCTGAATCGCCGTCTCGCCCTGCTCGACGTCGAGGCGCGTGACTTTGCCGCTCATCGGCGCCAGGACGGTCGTCTTGTCCAAGGCGCTCTGCGAGTTCTGCAGGCTCGCCTGCGCTTGCTCGACCGAATAATCGGCCGCCTCCTTGGTCGCCTTGGCCACGTCGAGCGCGGTCTTGAGCTGCTCGAGCTGCTCCACGGAGATCAACGCGGGATTCGTTTTCTTGATCTCGGCCGACCGATCGTAGTTGTGCTGAGCCTGCCCGAGACTGGCGTTCGATTGCACGGCCGCGGCTTTCGCGCCCGCCAGCGCCGCCTTGTCGTGCTCCACCTGCGCCTGATATAGGGCCGGGTCGATCTGCAGCAGCAACTGGCCCTTTTTCACCACGTCGCCGTCCTTGATCTGCAGATTGATAATGCGGCCAGAGATATCGGTGCTCACGTCGACTTTGGTGTGCGGTACGACCTGTCCGCTGGCCGTTACCGACGCCACCAAGTCACGGTACGCGACCGGCTCGATCCGCACCTCGGTGGATTTCTTGCCGCTCGTGGCGGCGATCGTGATACCGGCGATCGCGCCGACGAGCACGATGGTGACGATGGTCCACTTGGCAGGAGAGCTCATAGTAGTCAGCGAAGAGGGCGGCCCACCGCGGCTTCAAGCGCGGCGAACGCGGTTTGATAAGAATACACGGCGTTGATACGGTCCGTTTCGGCCCGCTCAAAAGAGGCCACCGCGTCCGTCACATCTAGTGACGAGGCTGCTCCTACTTGGTACCGGGCTTGGGCGAGCTGCAGCTCCTCGCGCGCCTTGGCAGCGTTGTCCTGCT
>Ga0210409_10002434_pt1 | contig 22083 bp, 21 predicted proteins | sample IncBWH17MmetaG_FD_161649 | JGI IMG/M metagenome (GOLD analysis project Ga0210409, IMG submission 161649) | Forest soil microbial communities from Barre Woods Harvard Forest LTER site, Petersham, Massachusetts, United States - Inc-BW-H-17-M | ecosystem: Environmental > Terrestrial > Soil >...
GCCGAAGTACGCAAGCTCCATCGCCTCGTTGTAGGAAAGCGAATCGATCACGGTCGCATCGGGCACACGGCGCGGGTCCGCCGACAGCACGCCATCGACGTCGGTCCAGATGACGATCTCGATCGCCCCGAGCAGGGCGCCGAAGATGGAGGCGGAGAAGTCGCTGCCGTTGCGGCCGAGCGTCGTGGGCACTCCGCGCCGATCCACGGCGATGAAGCCCGTGATGACCAGCGTGCCGTGAAACTCCGCCGGCACCTGCGCTTCGAGGTTGGCCCGCGACTCCGGCCATTGCACGCCCGGACCGAGTGGTCCCCATTCCACCACCACGACCCGCCGGGCATCGAGCCAGGCGACCGGGCCCGGGCGCCGCGCGCGCTCGGCGAAGAAGCGCTGGAAGAGACGTGTCGACCAGACTTCTCCGTAGCCTGAGACCAGATCGCTCACGTCGCGTGAAGAGCCACGCGGGTGCTCGAGTGAGCGCGGTAGCTGCAGCGAGCGCAGGACCTCCTTGAGGTCGCGGCAATCGCTCTCGAAAGTGGCGCGGTAGTGCTGTGCGCCCTCAGGGCTGAGCAGCTCTGCGGCGATTGTCAGGTGGCGATCGCGCAGCTGCGCGATCTCTGCGCTCACGCGCTCGTCCTGACGCTCGGCGAGCGCCACCAGGCGCAGCAGCGCGTCGGTGACGCCGCGGCAGGCGGACAACACGACGGCCAGACGCCCAGCGGGCGCAGCTTCGAGTATGGCCGCGACCTTACGGAAGCAGTCGGCGTCGGCGACGCTCGACCCCCCGAACTTGTGCACGACCCAGGGATCGGGCTGGACCATTTAAACCAGAGTTTGCTGGAGGCCGGACAGGCCGTGCGACTCTACTGACGCTCCTGCGTGCGTGCAACGACGTCGTGCACGGCGGGGGCGGACCCGCTGTCCCGGTGCGCCGGGGCCACACCGTGCGCGAGCAGCTCCTGGGTATGTGCGATGAAGCGCAACACGAACTCCTCGTCGTGGCGTACACCGAACACCCGGTTGGTCAGCGCAAAGCTCAAAAATGGGAAAATCGCCAGACTGACGACGGACAGCACCAGCAGCTTCGGGTCCAGGTCCCCGCGCAGCGTCCCGCGGCGCATCTGCTCCTTCACCGCACGTTCGACTTGCGGTGCGAGCCGCTCGGGAAACTCGCGCAGAAACATCGCGCGCATCGGGCCACCGGGCAGCAGCACCTCGCGCAGCACGAAGCCGGCGATCCACGGATTTGCGGCCCACACACGCACGATGTTGGCCAGTATGTCCTCGAGCTGCCCGCCACCGCCCTGTGCCCACGACTCGAGTCCCGCCAGTTGCGCGGGCATCAGCCCCTGCAGAATCTCGCGGTAGAGACCGGGCTTGCCGCCGAAGTAATAGCGGATCATCGCGAAATTGACCCCGGCCGCGGCACCGATCTGACGGCTCGAGACCGCACGGTACCCGTAGCGCAGGAACAGCTCCTGCGCCGCCTGCAACACCCGCTCGCGCACGTTCCCCACGGTGCCCGCTCGCGGGCGCCCGCGGCCACGGCGCCTGCGCGTGCTGCCCGCAGGCTCGCGGGCGCCGGGTGCGGCGGACGGCAGCGATTTATTCACCATGCGGATAATTTAGCACGGTGGCACGCGGGACCGCTGGCATAATGACCGAGCGTGGAAGCCACACTCGGTCCGCTGTTACCACTCTACCAACGCGAACGCGCCGCCGGGCGTGCCGTGGCGCTCGGCGTACTGGTGCATACCGTCGGCTCGACGTACCGCAAGCCGGGGGCCCTCATCCTCATCGCCAGCGACGGGGAATATGCCGGGTTGATTTCGGGCGGCTGTCTCGAGGGCGATCTGCGCGAGCATGCCCGCACCGTGATCGCCAGCGGCGTGGCGCGCGCGGTGTGCTATGACACGCGCACTGCGGATGACCTGCTCTGGGGACTCGGACTCGGGTGTGAAGGTGCGATGCAGATACTGCTGCTGCGCGCAGGTCCCACGAACGGCTGGCAGCCGCTCGCCCACCTGACCGCGGCACTCGAAGCTCATGAGTCAACCGCCATCGGTGTGATCGTGGAGTCAACTCATCCGGATATACACATCGGGTGCGTGGTGCTCCCGATCGATGAGGCGGGGAGCTCGCCGCTTGCATCGCCACTCACCGCACCCCCCGTGCAGCCACTGCTGCGCCGCGCCGCGGCGCAGGGTGAGACGGCCTGGCTCGAGCAATCATCCTGGAAGCTCTTCGCGCTGCCCCTTGCGCTCCCGCCGCGGATTCTGCTGCTCGGAGCCGGCCCGGATGCGGTGCCCGTCGTAGATCTGGCAGCACGCCTCGACTGGAAAGTGACCCTCGTCGACCACCGGGAGGCGTACGCGATCCGGCGCCATTTTCCGGGCGCCGAGCGCGTACTGCTGGCGCGGCCGGAGACGCTGTCGGAGGTCCTCGATCTTGCAGGTTTCGAGGCGGCCGTCGTGATGAGCCATCACCTCCCCTCGGACCTCGCCTACCTGCGCGTGCTCGCGCGGAGCGAGGTGCGGTATGTTGGCCTGCTCGGACCCGCCGTGCGCCGCGAGCGGCTGTTGGCGGACCTTGGTCCGCAAGCCCAGTCACTGCAGGGGCGTCTGCACGCACCAGTCGGACTGCCGCTCGGAGGGCGCAGCCCCGAGTCCATCGCGCTGGCGATGGTCGCGCAGCTGCACGCGTTCCTCCACGGAGTCGAGGAAGCGTTGAGAGCTGGCCATGCGGAGAGTATTTCTCGGCCGACTTAGCACATGTATTCATGGTGTTATAGGATCTATCTCGAGTCACTTGTAGCCCGGGTATGAACGAGGTCCAGCTCATCCGCAATCAACTCGCGCTCGAGCGTGCGCACGCGAGCGCGGTCGCCAATGCCTGCGCCACCGTGCCGCAGGCCGATGCCGCAGCGGGGCCAGCGAGCGAATCGGTGGGACAGTTCCGCCGCGCGTGCGTCGATTACCTCGCGTGCGTCCTGGCGTGGTTCGAGGAGCGCGATCAACGGCTCACGGAGCTCATTCAGGCGCGCTTCAACGCCGCGGACCCCGCACGGCGCGCATTCGAGGAAGTGCTCGCCCGTCGCGGCCGCAGCCGCGATGCGCTCGCGACGCTCGAAGCCGCTTGCGCCGCGGCCGCCGGCACTGCCGGCCGCCAGCCGGGGTGGCGCGAGTTCGCCGAGTACTTCAACGGCACGTGGAGCACGCGGCGCGATGCGCTCGAAGCCCTGCTCTCATCCAACACCCGGGCAGGCGACTGGCGCACGCTCGGCGGCATCGACGCCGATTCAATTCTCGAGGAGCGCAGGCGCTTTGCGCTCGTGGCTGCGCAGGCGCCGCCGGGCGTGATGCTCGGTGCAGCGTCGGATCGCACGTGAAGTCGCGGGACGGCTTCACTCGCGGCGCCGACGGTCTGTATACGATCGTGCTCGCCGCCGGCGCCTCGACGCGCTTCGGCTCGGCCAAGCAACTGGTGCGCATTGCCGGCAGGCCGCTGCTGCACACCGCAGTCACGCGTGCGGCGGAAGTCACCGGCAACGCGCTCATCGTCGTGCTGGGATCGGGCGCCGCGCAGCTGGCACCGCTGCTGAAGCACTCGCCCGGGTCCGTGGTGATCAACCACGAATGGCGCGAGGGGCTGGCGAGCTCCATCCGCACGGGCGTCGCACGGCTACCGGCAGCGTGCGGCGCCGTCATGCTGTTGCTCGCGGACCAGGCGGCGGTCACCGCGGATGATCTGCGGCGGCTCGCCGGTAGCTGGCGCAAGCAACCGCAGCACATCGCGGCGGCGCTCTACGCCGGCTCCTGCGGTGCACCGGCGATCTTCCCGCGCAGCTCCTTCCGCGCGCTCACCGAGTTGCGGGGCGATACGGGCGCACGCGCCCTGATACTGCGCAATCCGGATCGCGTGGTGAGAGTCCCCATGCCGAGCGCCGCCATCGATGTCGATACGCCCGAGGATCTGCTCGCGCTCGAGGCGCCGAACTGAGTTTCATCCCCGCGCTCGCGCGCGCGGTGGGACCGCGCTAGCAGGTCTTGTCGCTGCCCGCCTCGGGGTGGGGGAAGTTGTCGGACTCATCCTCCCCCTCGCGCGGAGCGAGGCAGGCGAAATCCTTCTCGAGCGTGATGCGCAGCGACCCATCGGGAAGCGCCTGCTCGTGTGCCAGCGTCACGAGCTCGGTGGTGCACCACTCGCGCGCGTTGCTCGCGGGCACCGAGATCTCGAGCACGCCGTTGCGAAAGCTGGCGCTGATCCCGCTCGCACCCGCGTCGCTTCTGAGCCGGTAGATGAGGCTGACACCGGGCGCGAACGGCACACGCTCCTCGACCACGCCCTCTTCCAGCAGCGCGTGGACCTCGCCTTGCGTCAGGCGCAATCTCAACGTCGGTCCTTTGATCCTCAGTTTCACGCTCCGTCCCGGTCTCGGTGCGCCGCGGCGAGAATGCGCTGCGCCTGCAGCAGGTGCGGCCGGTCGATCATGCGGCCATCGAGACTCACGACCCCTGCCCCCGGCTCAGTGGCGAATGCGGCGACCACCCGCCGTGCATGCTCGCGCTCGGCCTCGGTGGGTGCAAACGCAGCGTTGATCGCGGCAATCTGCTCCGGGTGGATGGCGAGCTTGCCGCTGAATCCATCCCGCCGGGCGGCGTCGAGCTCGTCCTGCAGCCGCGCGGCGTCCCGAAAGTCGGTGCACACGCCATCGACAGCTTGCGCGCCGAGCGCAGCCGCGGCGAGCAGGCAGTGAGTGCGCGCGAGCTGAAAGGTGAAAGTCAGTGCGCCGGAGCTGTCGCGCTGCGTCAGCGCTCCCAGTGCCGTGCTCAGGTCCTCCGCACCCCAGGTGAGGCCGGTGATGCGCTGGCGGAGCCTCGGCACATCGGCGAGCGCGCCCGGATACTGCGCCAGCGAGAGCACCCCGGCGGGTGTCTCGGTCGCGATGATCAGTAGTCGCGTACGACCCGGCTCGATGCCGGCTCGCGCCTCGAGCACCGCGAGCTGCCGGGCCACCGCAACGATCTCCCCCGCGGAAGACACTTTCGGCAGGACGATGCCCCGGGGTGCGCCGCCAGCGAAGATGGCCTCGAGATCTTCACGCAGCGGTTCGCTCGAAGGGGCATTCACCCGCACCCAGAGCTGCGGGCCGCGGGTCTCGCGGCGCGGGCGCAGCAGCTCAGCGACGCGCCGCCGTGCCGCGGGCAACTGCGGGAGTGCCACGGAATCCTCGAGATCGAGGATCACGGCATCGCAAGCGCTGGCAAGCGCCTTTTCCTGCTTGCGTTCGCTGTCACCCGGCACGAACAGCCAGGAGCGCAGCGGGCGTGTGGCCGACTCTCCCTCCAACATCGCCGCAGCGCGTGGCGGGGCCGCACGCCGTGCGGGCGCAGCACGGCGCGATGCTCGTCGTTGCGGGGTCAAGCGGCGGGCCTCTTCAGCATGAGCGCAACGCGGCGGCAGGACGCCACCTCCTCGTCGCGCTGGTTGAATGCCCGGTGCTCGAACACGACGATCCCGGAGTCCTTGCGTGACTGACTCTCGCGCTTGGAGAGTACCGTGGTGACCGCGCGCAGCGTGTCGCCGACCAGTACCGGTCGCGGGAAGCGCACCTCCTCCCAGCCGAGATTGCCGATCGTCGTGCCGTAGGTCGTGTCGTACACCGAGAGCCCGACGAGCAGGCCGAGGGTGAACACGCTGTTGACGATGCGCTCCCCGAAGGGCGTGCCCTTCGAGTACTCCGCGTCCAGGTGGATGGCGGCGGGATTCATGGTGAGCGCGCTGAAGAGCAGATTGTCGGTCTCGGTCACCGTGCGGCGCACCAGATGCTCGAAGCGCTGTCCGGTGTCGAATTGCTCGAAATACAGTCCCGCCACAATCCCTCCCCCGGGGCCCCTAGTGTCGCACGGGGGTCATAACCCCAGAAAGGGGGCACCAAACCACAGGGTATTTAGACCCGCGAGCTGCCCGGCCTATAGTCGGTCGCCATGTACCGCTACGACGAGCTGGACCAGGCGCTGGTGGACCAGCGCGTCGCGGAATTCCGTGACCAGGTCCGCCGCCACCTCGCGGGCGAGCTGTCGGAGGAGGAGTTCCGCCCGCTGCGGCTGCGCAACGGTCTGTACATCCAGCGCCATGCGCCGATGCTGCGCATCGCCATTCCGTATGGCCTGCTCTCCTGCGGGCAGCTGCGTACTCTCGCCGCCATCGCGCGCCGTTATGACCGTGGCTACGGCCACTTTACGACCCGACAGAACCTGCAGCTCAACTGGCCGGCGCTGGCGGACGTGCCGGACATCCTGGCCGAGCTCGCGCGCGTGCAGATGCACGCGATCCAGACGAGCGGCAACTGCGTGCGCAACGTCACCGCGGACCACATGGCGGGTATCGCCCCCGACGAGATCGACGACCCGCGTCCGTATTGCGAGATCATCCGCCAGTGGGCGACGCTCCACCCGGAATTCACCTACCTGCCGCGGAAATTCAAGATCGCGGTCACCGGCTCTCCCGAGGACCGCGCGGCGTCCGAAGTGCACGACATCGGTCTGCAGCTGCGCCGCGATGCGGACGCTGGAATCGGCTTCACCGTGCGCGTCGGCGGGGGCCTCGGCCGCGCCCCGGTCATCGGTCAGATCATCCGCGAATGGCTGCCGCTCACTCAGCTGCTCGGCTACCTGGAAGCCATCCTGAGGGTCTACAACCTTCACGGGCGGCGGGACAACATCCACAAGGCGCGCATCAAGGTGCTGGTGAAGGCGCTCGGCATCGAGCGCTTCCGCGCCGAAGTCGAGCGCGAGTGGCAAGCCGGCCGCGCGCACGCACCGCAGCTCACGCGGGCTGAGCTCGAGCGGGTGCGCGGATTCTTCAGGCCGCAGCCCTACGAAACGCTCGCGGACTGCGATGCGGCGACCGGGCGCGAGCCCGCTTTCCAGGCCTGGTATCGCTACAACACGCGGCCGCATCGCGTGCCGGGCTACCGCGCCGTGCTCGTGTCCCTCAAGGCGCACGGCGCAGTGCCGGGCGACATGACCTGCGCGCAGATGGAGGGGGTCGCGGACCTGGCCGACCGCGTTAGCTTCGGGCTCGTGCGCAGCACGCACACGCAGAACCTGCTGCTCGCCGACGTGCCGCAGCGTGTGCTGTACGAGGTCTGGCGCGAGCTTGCTGCGCTCGGGCTGGCGATGCCCAACATTGGCATGCTCACCGACCTGATCGCCTGCCCCGGGCTCGATTTCTGCTCGCTGGCGAACGCGGGGACGATCTCGGTCGCGCACCAGATCCAGCAGCGCTTCGATGATCTCGACTACCTCTACGATCTCGGCGAGATCGAAGTCAAGATGTCAGGCTGCATGAATGCGTGCGGGCACCACCACGTGGGTCACATCGGCATATTGGGCGTCGACAAGCACGGCGAGGAGTGGTACCAGATCAGCCTCGGCGGCTCTGCCAACGGCTTCACCGCGCTCGGCGAGGTGATCGGTCCCTCGGTCGCGCAGCATGAGGTGGCGGCGACTCTCGAGCGGATCGTCGAGACCTATCGCGAGCTGCGCGAAGAGGGCGAGCGCTTCATCGACACCGTGCGTCGCCTTGGCGTCACGCCGTTCAGGGAACGCGCCTATGCGGCACATCCTGCGGCAGCGTGAGCGGCTCGCCGATGACTGGCGCTACCTCGGCGAAGAGTCCGCCGAGACCGACCCCCTTATCGTGCCACTGGCACAGCTGCGCAACGACCCTCTGCAGTGGCAGCGCCGCACCGGGCGGCTCGGTGTGCGACTCGGTCCAGCCGATGCAGTGGACGAGCTCGCACCCCTCCTCGGGCGGCTCGCGCTGATCGCACTCGAGTTCCCGAACCCCGGCGATGGCCGCGGGTACTCACAGGCGCGACTGCTGCGCGGGCGTCTCGGTTTCCGCGGCGAGCTGCGCGCGGTGGGGGCCGGCGTGCGCCAGGACCAGGCGTTTCTCCTCGCGCGCTGCGGCTTCGACTGCCTCGAGCCTCCCGCAGAGATGGACCTGGAGGCCCTGCGCCTGGCGCTGAAGCGGTATGACGTCGCCTATCAGCCGGGGACAGCGCAGCTCGAGCTGCGCCGGGAGCGGTTCTCAGCCCCCTGACCTGACTCTCTCCTAACGCTGTGGCAGCACTGCGTCGGCGAACATCGCACTCACTTCCTGCGCCGAGGCCGCGCGGTGCGCCCGATCGACCAGCCGCCGGTCCAGGTGGGGCGCGAGCAGCTGCGCAAACTCGTACATGTACTTACGCAACAGCGTGCCGCGGCGAAAGCCGATCCAGGTGGTGTGCGCGGCAAAAAGATGCGTTGCATCGACCGCGACCAGGTCAGGATCCTGCTCATCGACCGCCATGTGCGCGACGATTCCCACCCCGAGCCCGAGCCGCACGTAGGTCTGGATCACATCCGCATCGCGCGCGGTGATGGCGACGTTCGGGACGAGCCCGGCACGCGCAAACGCCTCGTGCAGCGATGAGGGTCCGGTGAAGCTGAACGTGTAGGTGATGAGCGGATAGGCGGCCAGGGCCTTGAGGGTGAGGCGGGCTCCATCTCCAAGCGGGTGCCCCGTCGGTACGATGACCGTGCGATGCCAGCGATAGCAGGGCAGCAGGGTGAGATCCGCGAACAGGTGCTCCGAGCCGGTCGCGATCGCGCAATCGATGCGATCGCTCGCCACCATCTCGGCGATCTGCTCGGAGGTCCCCTGGTGCAGGTTGAGACGTACCTGCGGGTAGCGGCCGCGGAACTCGCGGATCACGTCCGGCAGCACATAACGCGCCTGCGTGTGCGTCGTACCGATCGATAGGCTCCCCTTGCCCTCATCGCGCAGCTCGGTCGAGAGGCTGCGGATGGCACTCGCCTCCTGCAGGATCCGCAATGCGCGCTCGATCACCTGCTGCCCCGCGGGCGTGATGCGCGTGAGATTGCGCCCTTCGCGCACGAATATCTGGAAACCGAGCTCGTCCTCGAGCAGCTTGATCTGCTTGCTGACACCCGGCTGCGAGGTATGCAGCTTCTGCGCCGCGGCGGTGATGTTGAGACCGCTTTGCGCTACGGCTGCGAGATAACGTAACTGGTGGAGCTTCATCGAGTACCGTCCATGGCTTACAGACTAACTCAACCGGCAACCGGGCCGTGAGCCGTCTGTAACCGTTCCATAACCGGCGCGCAGCCCGTAAGAAGCAATCATTCGTTCTGGCCGCCCCGGTGGCGTCGTTATAGTCCTGCGCACCATGGCAGAGCTGCCGATGCCCGAGCTGGAACACAAGGCCGCGGTCGCACGCGCACTGCTCGGCCGCGCGCTCGCGCAGCACGGTGAGCTCGTGTACGCGAACAGTCTCGGCGCCGAGGCCATGGTGCTGACCGACATCATCTGGACGCACCTGCCGCAGATCGACGTCTTCAGCATCGACACCGGACGGCTGCACGAGGAGACCTACGAGCTGCTCGAGAGGCTGCAGCGCCGCTACCGGCGCGCCATGCGTGTCGTTTACCCCGATGCCGCCGCGCTCGAGCGCCTGGTGGCGGGTCAAGGCGTGAACGGCTTCTACCACAGCCTCGAGGCGCGCCTCGAATGCTGCCGGGTGCGCAAGGTGGAACCCTTCCGCCGCGCGATCGCCGGTTTTCCCGCGTGGATCACCGGCGTGCGTCGCGAGCAGTCGGCCGGACGCGCCAACGGTCGTGCCATCGAGTGGGACACCGAGCACGGGCTGTACAAGATCAGTCCGCTCCTCGACTGGAGCGAGGAGGAGGTGTGGCGCTACATCCGCCTGCATCAGCTTCCCTACAATCCACTGCACGACCGCCAGTTCCCGAGCATCGGCTGCACGCCCTGCACACGCGCCATCCAGCCCGGTGAGAGCCGGCGCGCGGGGCGCTGGTGGTGGGAACGCGCCGAGTCACGCGAATGCGGCCTGCATCCGAGATTTCTCGCTCCGGCGTTGCCGGCGCCGGCGTGAGCCAGGCGGGGATCATGGACTATCTGCCCATATTTCTTAGCCTGCGGCGGCAGCCGGTAGTGGTGGTCGGCGGCGGCGCCGTTGCACTGCGCAAGGTGAGCACGCTGTGCGAGGCCGGTGCACAGGTGACCGTCATCGCGCCCGTTCTTGATCTGCAGCTCGCCGCACAGGCCGCGCGCGGCGAGGTGCGGCACATCGCGGCGCCGTTCATCGCGGCCCACCTCGGCGAGGCCCGCGTGGTGATCGCGGCGACCGACGATGCCGCGGTCAACCGTGCGGTGTCGCGGGCGGCGCAGGACCGCGGCATACCGGTCAATGTGGTCGACGATGCCGAGCTATCGACTTTCATCTTTCCGGCGATCATCGACCGCTCGCCCGTCCTGGTGGCAGTGAGCTCCGGAGCTCATGCCCCCGTCCTCGCGCGGCGCGTCCGTGCGCAGATCGAGGCCCTGCTGCCCGCGCGCCTCGGGGCATTGGCACGCTTCATGGGCGAGCGCCGCCGCGCGCTGCAGCGTGCACTGTCCGCCCCCGCGCGGCGGGAGTTCTGGGAGCGCATCGTGAGCGGGCCGGTCGCGAGCCGTGTGCTCGCCGGCGATGAGCCCGGTGCCGAGCGCGCGTACGCCCGTGAGCTGCTAACCTCGACGCTGAGCGGGGCAGACTCAACCGGGCACAACCGGCTCGGGGAGGTTTATCTGATCGGCGCAGGACCGGGCGACCCGGACCTCCTTACGCTGCGTGCACTGCAGCTGCTGCAGCAGGCGGACGTGATTCTCTACGACCGACTGGTGAGTCCGCAGGTGCTCGAGCGCGCGCGCCGCGACGCCGAGCGGATCTTCGTCGGCAAGGCGCCGGGCGAGGCCGGACAGCAGGAGGAAATCCACGCGCTGCTGCTGCGCCACGCGCTCGCCGGCAAGCGAGTCGCCCGGCTCAAGGGCGGCGACCCGTTCGTGTTCGGACGCGGGGGCGAGGAGCTCGAGGCGCTGGCCGCGCACGACATTCCCTGCACCGTCGTCCCGGGTATCACGGCTGCGCTCGGCGCGGCGGCGGCTGCCGCCCTGCCGCTCACGCATCGGCGCCTCGCGCATAGCGTGACCTTCGTCAATGGTCATCAGAGCGAGGGCGATGCGAGTCGCGACTGGACCTTTTTCGCCGATGCGCGGCACACCATCGTCTTCTACATGGGGCTCGGGCATCTCGCGCAGATCGTGGCGCGGCTGCGCGCGGCCGGAGCCGCAGCGGACCACCCGGCGGCAGTCATCGCGCGCGCCACCCTTCCGGACGAGAAGATCGTGCGTGGCACCCTGGCCGACATCCTCGCGCGGGTCAGTGAGCTCGAGGTCATACCTCCGGCGCTGCTGATCGTCGGCAACGTCGCAGCGTTCGCAGCGGATCAGGCCGGGGAGATTTCCGCGGCTCTCCTCGCCAATGGCTCCCTGGATGTTGCGGCTACCGCCAGGCCGGCCGCGGTGGCGGCAGGAGCGTTGGCATGAGTGCAGTGGAAGGCTTCATGGGCGCCATCGGACATACCCCGCTCATTCGCCTGAAGAGGCTGAGTGAAGAGACCGGCTGCGAGATTCTGGGCAAGGCAGAGTTCATGAATCCGGGCGGCTCGGTGAAGGACCGCGCAGCGGCCGCGATCGTCGCGGACGCGGAGCGGCGGGGTGAGCTTACCAGGGGCGGCACGGTGGTCGAGGGCACGGCGGGCAACACCGGCATCGGACTCGCGCACGTCTGTAACGCGCGCGGTTACCGCTGCGTCATCGTCATGCCCGATAACCAGTCCCCGGAGAAGTACCGTCTGCTCGAGATGCTCGGTGCCGAGCTGCACAAGGTGCCGGCGGTCCCCTACAGCAATCCCAACCAATACCAGCGCGTCGCCCAGCGACTCGCCGCCTCGCTCCCCGGCGCAATCTGGTCGAATCAATTCGACAACACCGCGAATCGCGACATCCACATCCACACCACGGGGCCTGAGATCTGGGCCCAGACCAGCGGGCGCATCGATGCCTTCGTGACCGCCACCGGCACCGGGGGCACCCTCGCCGGAGTCGCGGAGTTCCTCAAGTCACGCCGCCGCGCGATCCGCTGCGTGCTCGCGGATCCACCGGGCAGCAGCCTGTATGCCTACATACGCCGCGGGACCCTGGCGGCAACCGGCAGCGGCTCGATCACCGAAGGCATTGGTATCGCCCGTGTCACCGCGAATCTCGCGGGCGCGCCCATCGACGATGCCGTGTTGGTCGAGGACCCGGAGACGGTGCGCTGCGTCTACCGTCTGCTGTACGAGGAGGGTCTCTTCCTCGGCTCGACATCGGGCATCAACGTAGCCGCAGCGCTCCGTGTCGCGCGCGAGCTCGGGCCCGGCCATGTCGTCGTGACCGTACTGTGCGATGGCGGGGCGAAATATCAGTCGCGGCTTTTCAACCGCGAGTGGCTCGAGCAGAAGGGACTCGCGGCCGACGCGGTCGCGCCCGCCGGTCGCGCACCGATTACCATCAAGTCCGCACTGGTCGCCTGAACTGCCCGGAGTGAGAGCGCTCGCCCACCGGGCGAGGCTCACGGGGCGGGTCTGGCCGTCCGCCGCCTTCGTGTGAGACAGTCTGCGGAGCAACAACAACTCCGCAGCTCCGCGCTCACCCGCATGAACGGTTCGCCAGACTCGGCAGAGCTGGAGGCGCTGCGCCTGAGCCTCGAGGTGGCCGTGCGCAGCGTCGGGTTCAGTCTGCCGCTCGCAGTGCTCGCGGCCTGGGTACTGACCCGCGCCCGCTTCCCAGGACGGCTGCTGCTCGATGCTTTCGTGCACCTGCCGCTCGTGCTGCCGCCGGTAGCGGTAGGTTACGTGCTGCTGCTGCTGTTCGGCGCGCGCGCCCCGCTCGGGGCGTGGCTGCACACCCATTTCGGCATCCAGCTCGCCTTCACCACCGCGGGCGCCGCGCTCGCCACGGCCGTCATGACCTTCCCGCTCATGGTGCGCGCCATCCGGCTGTCGCTCGAGAATGTCGACCGGGGGCTCGAGGATGCCGCGCGCACCCTGGGAGCCGCACCTCTCGACCGCTTCGTTTCGATCACCCTTCCCCTCATGCTCCCCGGGATCCTCGCGGGAGCCCTTACCGCATTCGCCGCCGGGCTCGGCGAGTTCGGCGCGGTCATTACCTTTGCCTCCAACGTGCCCGGAGTGACGCGCACGCTGCCGCTTGCGCTGTACACCGCCATGCAGTCCCCGGGCGGAGACGCGCTCGCGCTGCGGCTCGCCATCCTGTCCTTCGCGCTCGGCCTGCTCGGGCTCCTCGCGGCGGAGTTGCTCGTGCGGCGCGTGCGCCGTTATCTCGGCGGCTGACGTGCTGGAAGTGTCCGTACTGAAGCAGCTCGCGGGGTTTCGCCTCGACGCGACCTTCACCGCACCGACTCCCGGGGTCATCGCGCTCTTCGGGCGCTCAGGCAGCGGCAAGAGCACCCTCACCAACGTGATCTCGGGGCTGCTCGCACCCGATGCGGGTGCGGTCAGCCTCGACGGCGAGCTGCTCACCGACGCCCGCCGCGGCATCTCCGTGCCGGTGGAGCGGCGGCGCATCGGCTACGTTTTCCAGGACGCCCGGCTCTTTCCCCACCTCTCCGCCGCCGGCAACCTGCGCTACGGCGAGCGGCGGCGCCGGGCGGCGCCGACCCTCATCGCATTCGATGAGGTGGTGGCACTGCTGGGCCTCGCGCGCCTGCTGCCGCAGAAACCCTGGCAGCTCTCCGGCGGCGAGCGCCAGCGCGTTTCGCTCGGACGCGCCCTGCTCTCGCAGCCGCGCCTGCTGCTGCTCGATGAGCCGCTGGCCTCGCTCGATGTGGCACGCCGCGAGGAGGTGCTGCCCTACCTGGTCGCCCTGCGCGATCGGCTGTCGATCCCCATGGTGTATGTGAGTCACCAGTTCGATGAGGTGCTGCGTCTCGCGACGCACCTGGTGCTGCTCGAGGGAGGACGGGTGCTCGCCGAGGGAGCCGTCGAGGAGATGAGCCTCTACCCGGAGTTGCAGAGCATCATCGGCCCCGATCTCGCCGGGGCGGTGATCGAGGGACTGGTGACGCGGATAAATTCCGACACGGGCAGCGCAGAGCTCGCGGTCGGTGCCGGAACGCTGCAGGTGAGTCTGCGCGAGGTGCAGATCGGTGCGCGGGTGCGGCTGCAGCTGCTCGCGCGCGATGTCATCCTCGCCACCCAGCCGGTGCAGGGGCTCAGCGTGCGCAATGCACTCGCGAGCACCGTCATTGCGATCTCCGACGATGAGTACGGCGCTGCGCTCGTGCGGGTCGATGTGGGCGGGGCGATCGTGCTCGCGCGGATCACTCAGGATGCCCGCCGGGCGCTCAGCCTGCGTCCCGGGGATGCGGTGTGGACGCTCGTGAAGGCCGTATCGACACGAGGCCATACCTTCACGCTGGCACCGGGCAGCTGAGCGCGGCGATTGACAGTGCCAGAGCGCACGCGCACATTCGGCGCAAAGAAGTCAGCCGGGCAGCTGCAATCGCTACAGCGAGTCCATCGGCCATGCGAGTCTTCAGTGCGCGCCGCGTCCACCTGCACCCGCTGACTCTGCTCGCCCTCACCGGCGCTCTGGCAGCCTCTCCCTGTGTTGGCCAGCAGCTCGCCAACAAGTGGTTGTCGCTCCGCGTCGGCACACAGCAGGACTCTTACTCGGTCGGTCTTCCGGATGGAGCGGCCATACTGCAAGCGCGCACCGGCGCCGAGGTCGATCGCCGGTGGTTGCGCTCGAGCGACTACCCGCGGCATGCGGTCAGTAAGTCCAGCTTCGAGGATGTCCTTGGCTCCGGCAGCGAGTTGCGGGTCACCTGCAGCGGCCTGAGCGATGAACCGGACCTGATTTACAACCTGCGCATCTACGAGCAGCAGTTTTACGCGACCGTCCAGGTCAGTCTGCGCAACACCACCGCGAAAGAGGTGCGTGTCGAGGCACTGCGCCCCCTGGAGGCTGTCGGTCGTGACATTCTCGAGCTGCGAGGACCGGCGGCCGCGGATCGCGTGCTGTCCGACAGTTTCAGCGAAGACTGGCCGGCGATGAGGATCTACGATCTCGGTGCGGCGCCGGCCGGCATGCACCGGGGTGTCGGGAGTCAGCTCATCTACAACCGCGAGAGCGGCCAGAGCTTCTTCGTCGGCGCGCTCACCTCCGACCGGTTCCTGACGGTCCTCCATCTGCAGGCAGACACCAGCGGGCCGGCGAGAATCGCGGCGTTCTCCGTGGATTCCACCGGCACCACGGAGATTCAGCGCGACTTCGAGCTGAAGAATGCGCCCGCTGCGGATCAGGTCGAGCTCAGCCTGCCGCTCGCCCCCGGTGCGGAGCTGGCCAGTGAGCGTCTGCTGCTCGCGGCCGGCGGGGATTATCGCGGGCAGCTGCTCAGTTACGGCGACGCGGTCCGCAAGTCACACCAGGCGCGGGTCAGCGCGGCGACGCCGATCGGCTGGTGGAGCTGGACGGCGTTCTACGCCGCCATCAACGAGGGCGAGACGCTCGCCAATGCCGACTGGATGGCGCAGCACCTCGCCAGCCTCGGCTACCGTTATTTCCAGGTCGATGAGGGCTACCAGTACGCACGCGGCGAATACACCACCGCCAACACCGTGCAATTTCCGAGCGGCATGCGTGCGCTGGGGCACCACGTCACCGCGGACGGACTGAGCTTTGGCGTCTGGACCGGGGTGTTCGAAGTCTCGCGGCGCGCGTGGGTTTACGAGCATCACAGGGACTGGCTGGTGAAGAACGCCCAGGGAGAGCCGATCGCGAGCGGCGAGGTGTTCGGCGAACGGGGGCAGCACACCGACCAGATCTACACACTCGACACGACCCATCCCGGCGCGCAGGAGTATCTGCGTGAGACCTACCGGACGATGGTGCGCGAGTGGGGAGTACGCTTCATCAAGCTCGACTTCATGGATACCACCGCGATCGAGGGCTATCGCTACCGCCCGAACACCACTGCGCTCGAAGCGCAGCGCATCGGGATGCAGATCATCCGTGACGCCGTCGGTGAGGCGGTCATCCTCGACAAGGACGGCAGTCCCATGCTGAACGCCGTGGGGCTCGTCGACACGGGCCGCATCTCGCAGGACACAGGCCACAGCTTCGCGGCGACACGCGAGGCCGGTGTGGGGATCGCAGCACGTTTCTACATGCACCGGAACTTCTTCGTGAATGATCCGGATGCTTTCAACCTCTGCCCGCAGCAGTTTGCCGATGTCAGCGAGCTGAAGCCCGAGCTGCCGCTCGCGGCGGCCGAGGCCTCGATTGCCCTCGCCGCGGTCTCGGGGGGGATGTACGAGATCGGCGATGACCTGCCAACCCTCGGTTCGCAGAGCGAGCGCCTGGCACTGGTGCAGAACCAGGATCTGCTCAACATGGCCAAGCTCGGCCGCGCCTCGACTCCCATCGATCTGCTGAGCTACCGGCCAGAGGATGAGCAGCCGAGCGTCTTTTTCCTCAAAGAGACTGCGCGACAATCGATCCTCACGGTGTTCAACTGGACCCGTGGGGCACGCTCGCGCACGCTGACACTGGCTGAGCTCGGAGTGCCTGCAGGTCATGCGTTCAAAGCGGACAACGTGCTGCAGGACGCAGCAGCGGTGCACCTGACCCGCAGCTCCATCGAGCTGCCGAATCAACCACCGGAGTCCGTCATCGTGCTCAAGCTGACCGATGACAATGTCCCCGGGAGTGCACCCGGCGCGTCGGCGCAGGTTCCAGGGTCGGCCGCCACGGGCGAGACCATTCAGGTCTCGGCGCAGGTCGAGAGCGATGACGCCCCGATCGTCGACTATCGCTGGGATTTCGGCGATGGCACGAGCGCGGCAGGCGCGCGAGCGTCGCACGCGTATACGAGACCTGCCGACTACCGCATCCGTCTGAGCGTAAAAGGGGTGGACGGTCTCGCCACCGAGCTCGAGTTTCCCGTCAAGGTCACCGGCCTGTTGAACGCCTTCCCCGACCTCAGCACGAACCGGCGCGAGTCCGATGCCGCACGCTGAGCGGCAGCCCGACGATCTCGCTCAGAGACCAACGGCGCTCAGGGCTGCGCACTCTCGCTCACCATGGTGAGCACGTCGTAGTTGGCCACCGCTTCGCCATTCTGATTGCTGATCGCCGTGTCCCAGCGCACCTCGCCGTAACCGGCGCCGGCACGCAGCGATTTCTCCTTGCAGGTGAGGCGCACGCGGATGCGCTCGCCGGGCTTGACCGGCTTCACGAAGCGCAGGCTGTCGATGCCGTAATTCGCCAGCACCGGCCCATAGTCCGGATCGACGAACAGGCCCGCGGCTGCGGCGACCAGGAAGTACCCGTGTGCCACGCGGCCGCCGAAGAGCGGATTGCGTGCGGCCTGCGCCTCGTCCATGTGTGCGTAGAAGTGATCGCCTGAGAGTTCTGCGAAACGCTCGATATCCTGCACCGTCACCTCGCGCTCAGCCGAGTGGAACGTGTCGCCGATCGCGAGTGCCGCAAACGGTTTGCGAAAGGGGTGCACGCCAGGATCGCGCTCGCGTGCGCCCCGCACCCAGCGGCCGCTCGCCGTGCTGATGAGGTCGGGGGTCCCCTGCACGGCGGTGCGCTGCATGTAGTGCATGACGCCGCGGATCCCTCCCATCTCTTCCCCGCCACCCGCGCGCCCCGGACCACCGTGCACCAGGTGAGGGAGCGGGGAGCCGTGGCCGGTGGAATCGCGCGCACAGTGGCGGTTCGCGACGAGAATGCGGCCATGGTAAGGGGCGAGTCCGAGGACGAGCTGCGCGGCGACCTCGTCGTCGGCACTGAAGATCGAGCTGACGAGACTGCCGCCGCCGCGCCGTGCGAGCGCGATCGCCTCCTCGACGCTCCCATACGGGATCAGCGTGCACACCGGGCCGAAGGCTTCCACCGAATGGATGGCCCGGGCATCGCGCGCATCACGGCAGTAGAGCAGTGTCGGCGCCACGAAGGCGCCGCGGTCGGCATCCGCCCCCAGGGGTTGCGCCTCATCTGCCCCACCACAGATGAGCTCCGCCTCACGGGTGAGCCGCGCGAGCCGCTCGAGCACCTCGCGGCGCTGGCTGAGCGAGGCCACAGGTCCCATGCGCACCTTCTCGAGGCGCGGATCGCCCATCACAACCTGCGCGAGTGATCCGCGTAATGCTTGCAGAACGTCACCGGCGCGCGCACCCGGCACGAGCGCCTTACGGATGGCCGTGCACTTCTGCCCTGCCTTGACGGTCATCTCACGCACCACCTCGCGCACGAACAGCTCGAGCTCGGGACTACCGGCGCCAGCATCGGGACCCAGGATCGAGGAGTTCAGCGAATCGGTCTCGGCGGTAAAGCGCACCGCATTGGCGGTCACGACCGGGTGCTGACGCAGTTTATGAGCGGTCGAGGCGGAGCCCGTGAACAAGACCACGTCCTGGCAGGTGAGGTGATCGAACAGGTCCCCCACTCCACCGCAGACAAGTTGGACCGCACCCGGCGGAAGGATGGCGGAGTCGATGATCCGGCGGAACACCCGCTCGGTGAGGTAGCTCGTCTGAGTGGCGGGCTTGACGATGGCCGGCACTCCGGCAAGGAGCGCGGGCGCGAGCTTCTCCAGCATGCCCCACACAGGGAAGTTGAAGGCGTTGATGTGCACTGCCGCCCCTTCCAGCGGCACGCACAGGTGCTGGCCGACGAAGCTGCCGCTCTTCGAGAGCCCCTCCACCGCGCCATCGACGTATACACGGCTATTGGGGAGCTCACGCGTGCCCTTGCTGGCATACACGAACAGCGTACTGATGCCGCCATCGATATCGATCCACGAGTCTGCCTTGGTGGCGCCGGTCGCATAGGAGAGCGCGTAGAACTCGTCCTTGTGATCGCTGAGGAAGCGCGCCAGCGATTTGAGCAGCGCCGCGCGCTCGTGAAAAGTGAGGCGGCGCAGGTTCGCCCCACCCACCTCCCGTGCGTGCCGCAGCATGAGCTGCGTGTCGAGGCCATCGGCGGTGGCATTCGCGATGACCTCGCCCGTGGTCGCATCCCGCAGCGCCACCCCAAGGCCCCCGCCAACCTGCCACTCACCGGCCACGAAACTCTGCAGCTGCATGGTGCTCACTCCTCGCTCACCACCTGTCCATCGATGCGATAGGAGCGCCCGCGAAACAACGCGATGCGCTCGGCGCGCTGGTTGCAGACGCTGATCTCGTAGATGCCGTTGCGCCGCGTGCGCCACAGCTCACTCGCCTCTGCGGTCAACTCATCGCTCTCGCGGGCGCCCGCGAGAAAATCGATCGTCGCGGCCGCCGCCACGGTCGACTCGTTGCGCGAATTGCAGGCGAAGGCGAAGGCACTGTCGGCGAGCGCGAAGACGATGCCACCGTGACAGACACCATGGCCATTCACCATGTCCGCGCGCACGCGCATGACGACGCGCGCCCAGCCGGGACGGACATCGGCGAGGCGCATCCCGAGCGCCTGGCTGGCACGGTCGCGCTCGAACAGTGCCGCCGCGGCGCGTTCCGCACGCTGCTGGGCGGTCCATTCCCTCTCGCCGGCATCGCTCATGTTGACTCCCGCTGTCAGCGGCCGGTGAACCGCGGCGCACGCTTCTCGCTGAAGGCTGCAACCCCTTCCGCATAGTCGGCGCTGCGGCCGAGCTCACCCTGAAAGTCGCGCTCGATGTCGAGTTGCTCGCGCAGCGTGCGGTCGAGACCCTCGTAGATGGCCTGCTTGGTGCGCGCGAGCCCGCGGGTGGGCGCGGCCGCCAACTGCAATGCGAGGCTCTCCACCACCGCCTTGAGCTCCGCATCCTCGACGCAGCGCCAGATCAGCCCCCAGGCCGCTGCCTGCTCGGCGGGCAATTTCTCCGCAAGCAACGCAAGCCCGAGTGCGCGCGCCGGGCCGACGAGCCGCGGCAGGAACCAGGTGCCGCCTGAGTCCGGCACCAGACCGAGCCTGGCAAAGGCCTGCACGAAGCTCGCCGAGCGAGCCGCGATCACCAGGTCACAGGCGAGCGCAATGTTGGCACCCGCGCCGGCCGCGACCCCGTTCACCGCGGCGATGACAGGCAACGGCAGCTCGCGCAGCGCGAGCACCAGCGGCTTGTAGTTCTTCTCGATCGACTCGGCGAGGTCCGGCGCGGCCGCACCCGGTGCAACCGCGCGGTCGCTCAGGTCCTGTCCGGCGCAGAAGCCACGCCCGGCGCCGGTGATCACCAGCACGCGCGCCTGGCTCCTGCGCACCGCGGCGAGCGCGTCGCGCACCTCCGCGTGCATCGCGGTGTTGAAGCTGTTCAGGCGCTCGGGGCGGTTGAAGGTCAGCCGGCCAATGCCCTCACCGATGTCGCAGAGTATGGTCTCGTAGCTCACTCATGGCTCCGTGGGAGAAGACACCGCTTGGTGCGCCGCGGGCGTCACTTTTCGTCGTAATCGAGTTCGAGCACGGGGCTCTTCACGCGCGACTGGCACGCGAGCACGTAACCCTGTTCGAGCTCCCAATCCTCGAGCGCGTAGTTCTGCGCCATCTCGACCTCACCGCGAATCACCTTGGTGCGGCAGGTCGAGCACACCCCGGCACGGCACGAGAAAGGCAGCTCCACTCCGGCCCGCGCGGCGGCATCGAGCACCGTCTCCTCGTCCATTCTCATGGTGAACGAGCGGCGGCGTCCGTCTACGAGCACGATGACTTCGGCGCTGCCGGCAGGAGCGGGCGACCCCATGGGCGGCACCCGCACAGGCGCCGCGGCCGGAGAAGCCGCCTGCGCCGGTGGCGTGTGTCCCACTGCGTCGGTGGTGGCCACAGTGAAATGCTCCGCGTGTACGCGTGCACCATCGACCCCGAGCTCGCGCAACGTCGATGTGACCTGCTCGATCATGTCGCCGGGTCCGCAGACGAAGTACTCGCTCACCTCCAGCGGGTGAAAGAGCGCGGCGGCGAACTGCCGCACGCGCGGCGCGTCGATCCGACCGTTGTAGAGCTCGACTTCCTGCGGCTCGCGGCTCATCAGGAAATGCAGCGACAGACGTTCGAGGTGACGATTCTTGAGAGCGAGCAGCTCCTCGAGGCACATCGTGCGGGCGCTCGCGGTATTGCCGTAGAAGAGGATCACCCGGGGTCCGGATCGTGACAGCAGTGCCCGGATCACCGACAGGACCGGGGTGATGCCGCAGCCGGCGGCGAAGGCCACGTAGGTCGCGTTCCCCGCAGCGGCCTCCCGGGGCGTGAAGCTGCCGTTGGGTGGCAGCACCTCGAGCACATCACCGGGGCGCAGCTGCTCGGCGAGGTGGCGCGACATGCGCCCGAAGGGATGCACGCGCGGTACGATGCGCAGCGGCCATTCCCCGGGGGCGTTCACCAGCGAGTAGGTGCGCCGGGTGTCCTCGCCATCGAGGCTGAGGCGCACCACCACGTGTTGACCTGCGGCACCAAGGTACTGCGCGTGCAGCTCGGGCGGCACCTCCAGCGCGATCGCCAGCGCATCTTCGGCATCGGGTGCGAGCTGCAGCACCTTCAGTGAATGAAACTTCAGCATTTCAGAGGCACTTGAAGTAATCGAAGGGCTCGCCGCAGGCTCGGCAGCAGTAGTGCGCTTTGCAGGGCGTCGAGCCGAACTCGCTGACACGCGTCGTGTCACGGCTCGCGCAACGCGGGCAACTTACCGCGGGCGAGCCGAGAAGCTGCCGCGGACTCATGAGACTATTCTCAGGCGGTGCAATGCCGAACGCCCGCAGCTTCTCCCGGCCTGCGGGCGTCAGCCAGTCGCTCGTCCACGGTGGCGACAGTACCTCCTCGAGGATTGCATCGGTAAGGCCCGCGGCATCGAGCGCCGCGCGCACCATCGTGCGGATCACCGCCGTGGCCGGGCACCCTGAGTAAGTTGGGGTGATGGCCACGCGCAGCCGGCCATCGGCGCCCACGCGCACGTCCCGCACGATCCCCAGGTCGACGATGCTCAGTACCGGGATCTCGGGGTCGGGCACCTCGGCGAGCAGCGCCCACACCTGCGCTGCGGCCCCACCCGCACGCGCCGTTGCGGAACTGCGCGCGTGTGGATCTGACACTGCTGCCGACATCGCGCGCCTCGATGCGACCTTCACCAGCGTGCGCCGGGGTAGGTGCGCTGCA
>Ga0210409_10002437_pt1 | contig 22072 bp, 19 predicted proteins | sample IncBWH17MmetaG_FD_161649 | JGI IMG/M metagenome (GOLD analysis project Ga0210409, IMG submission 161649) | Forest soil microbial communities from Barre Woods Harvard Forest LTER site, Petersham, Massachusetts, United States - Inc-BW-H-17-M | ecosystem: Environmental > Terrestrial > Soil >...
GCACGTCGTGGCTCACCAGGCGCTCATCGAGCGCGTAGTCCTCGCCGGCGGTGTACTCGAGTACCCGCGCGTCGAGCGGCACACCCTTGTCCCACAGGCGCGTCATGCGGCGCCCTGCTGCTCCGCCGGCGTGAGCGCGTTGATATCGGCAACGACGAGCGTGCCGGTGCCTTCGTTGGTAAACACCTCGCCGAGGATTCCTTCCGGCGCCTGGTACGACACCACGTGCACGCGGCGCACGCCGCCGCGGATGGCATCCTCGATCGCCTTGGCCTTGGGCAGCATGCCGTCGGCGATGCGGCCCTCGTCGCGCAGCTTCTTCAGCCCCCGCAGGTCGGTATAGGACACCAGCGAGCCCGGATCCGTGCGGTCGCCGAGAATACCGGGCGCCCCGGTGCACAGGATGAGCTTTTCCGCCGCCAGCGCCGCGCCGATCGCCGCGGCCACCGTGTCGGCGTTGATATTGAGCAGCGTCCCGGACGCATCCGCCGACAGCGGGCTCACCACCGGCATCAGGCCATTGTCGAGCAGCTTCTTCAGGACTGAAGGATCCACCGCATCGATGTCGCCGACGAAGCCATAGTCGATCAGCTCGCCGCTGGCATCGAGTTTCACCGGCGCGCGCTTGTGCGCCCGCACCAGGCCCGCGTCCACGCCGCTGATGCCCACCGCGTCGATGTTGAGGTCGCGGCAGATGCCGAGCACGCGCGTGTTGATGAGGCCGTTGAGCACCATCGCGGTGGCGTCGATGGACTTCTGGTCGGTGATGCGCCGACCCTCCACCAGGCGCGTCGGCACCCCGAGCGCGGCCGACAGCTCCGTGAGCTGCGGGCCGCCGCCGTGCACCAGCACCACGCGCACGCCGAAGAAGTGCAGGATCGCGATCTGCTCGACCAGCACCCGGGTGGCGTTGTCGTCGGCGAATACCCCGCCGCCGACCTTCACCACGAAGGTCTTGCCCTTGTACATGCGGATGTAGGGCGCGGCGCTCTTGAGCGCGTGGATGGCGAGGGCCTGGTCGCTGCGATGCATGATCATGTGGGCGCGCTTTCCCCTGAAGGTTCTTAGGACTTGAGCAACTGGTGCAGTACCGCCATCTGCGTCGGCAGACGGTTGTGGGCCTGAAGCTGCACGACGCTGCGCGGCCCATCGAGCACCGCGTCGGCGATGGCGGTGTTGCGGCGTACCGGCAGGCAATGCATGACGCGGCACGCGGGCGCCGCCTGGAACCACTCCTCGCGCACGCACCAGTCGCGAAGCTCCGCGCGCAGGCGCGCGTCCGCCGCCTCGTCGCCGTAGCAGGCCGTGGCGCCCCATTCCTTTACGTACAGCATCTGCGCGCCCTCGAGCGCCTCGGCGCGGTCACCGGTCTCGCGCAGCGTGCCGCCGGAACCGGCCGCCGCCTGACGGGCGCGCTCCATCAAGACCTGCGGCAGCGCGAAGCCTTCCGGGCGCAGCACGATGACTTCCATGCCGCGCAGCGCCGCCATGTGCAGCGCGGCGGCCGGCACCGCCAGCGGCAGGGCGCGCGGGTGCCAGGCCCACGACAGCACGAAGCGTGCCGCGCGCGGCACCGCCAGATCATCCAGGGTCTTCCAGTCCGCGAGCGCCTGGCAGGGATGATTGGCGGCGGATTCCAGATTGATGAGCGGCTTGTCGATGAGTTGCGCCATGCTTGCGAAGGTGGCGTCGGCCAGATCCTCGGCCAGGTCCTTGCCGGTGGCGAACGCGCGAATCCCGAGCGCGTCGCAATAGGAGGCGAGCACCGGCAGCGCCTCGCGCACGTGTTCCGCCGCCGCGCCATTCATGACGGCGCCGGCGCGCGTTTCGAGCTGCCAGCTGCCCTGACCGGGGTTGATGACGAAGCTGCCGCCGCCTAAGCGCAGCATCGCGGCCTGGCAGGAGGCGAGCGTGCGCAGCGACGGGTTGAAGAACACGAGGCCCAGGATCTTGCCGGCGAGCGCGTGCGGCTCAGGCTGCCGCTGCAGGCGCCGCGCCAGCTCGAGCAGCGTCAGCACTTGCTCGCGGCTGCAATCGGCGAGATCGACAAAGCGCTTCACGCCAGATCCCTGAGCGCCCCGCTCAGCATGTCCACGTGCTCCTCCTCGAGGATGAACGGCGGCAACAGGCGCAGGATGTGCGGATCGCTCGCCGTGCCGGCGAGGATGCCGCATTCGAGCAGCTCCGCCTGGATTTCGCTCGCCGGCCGGCTGGTGCGCAGCCCAACCAGGAGGCCCGCCCCCTGGTGAGCCGTGACCGGGCCGACGATGCAGGTGCGGCGGATATAGGCGCCCAGGCGCCGCACGCGCTCCAGCAGCCGTTGCTCCTTGATGGCGGCGAGCACCGCCAGCATCGCCGCGCACGCCATCGGACCGCCGCCGAAGGTGGTGCCGAGGGATTCGGGCTTGAGCGAGGCGGCCACCTGCGGCGACATCAGGAGCGCCGCGCAGGGGAAGCCGTTGCCGAGCGCCTTGGCGGTGGTGAGCATGTCCGGCCGCACTCCGTAGAGATTGGCGGCGAACGGCTCACCGGTGCGGCCCATGCCGCACTGCACCTCGTCGAATATCAGCAGTGCCCCGACTTCGTCGCAGCGCGCGCGCAATGCGGCGAGGAACGGCGCCCCCAGATCCACCGCGCCGGCCAGCCCCTGCACCGGCTCGACGATCACGGCGGCGGTGTCGCGCGTCACCTGCGCGGCGATGGCGGCGTGGTCGGCGCGCGGAATGAAGCTCACCTCGAAGGGCGTGCGCGGAAAGCCGTACCACTTCTCCTGCGCCCCCCAGGTTACTGCGCCGGCCGCCGCGGTGCGCCCGTGGAAGGCGCCCTCGATGGCAGCAACGTGCGGGCGTCCGCTCGCGCGCAGCGCCACCTTGAGGGCGTTCTCGTTGGCCTCCGCGCCGCTGTTGACCAGGAACACGCTGCCGAAGGGCAGCCGTGAGAAGCGCACCAGGCGCCGTGCGGCCCGCGCGCGCACCCGCATCGCGACCGCGTTGCTCTGAAACTGGCAGCTTGCGGCCTGCTCGGCCAGCGCCGCCGTCCAGGCCGGATGCGCATAACCTAAGGCGGCGACGGCATGTCCGCCGTACAGATCCAGCACCCGCTCGCCGCGGCTGTTGGTGAGCCACACGCCCTGCGCGGCGGTGACTTCCAGCGGGTAGCGCGCGAATACCGGGGTGAGGAAGTCGTGTTGGCGCGCGAGCGCCCGGATCGCGCTCGCCGAGGTTGTGCCTTCTTTCTTTTTTGGCATGGTGTGCCCTGGGGGTCTAAAGCGGCCTTCAGGTCCAGCCCGGCGCGGACGCGCAGAGGCCGGCATCTTCCGGCAATGCGAACAGGCGGTTCATCCACTGCATCGCGCCACCGGCGGCGCCCTTGGTGAGATTGTCGATCGCGCACAGCACCGCCACCGTGCCGTCCTTTGCGACCGCGGACAGGTGCGCGTAGTTACTCGCCACCACGTCCTTCACCCGCGGCGCCGCGTCGCTCACGCGCACGAACGGGGCGTGCGCATAAAAATCCCGCAAGGCCGCCAGCACTGCCGCGGTGTCGAGCGGGCGGCCGGCCGCCGCCTGCACCGTGACGTGGATGCCGCGCGCGAACGGACCCGAGTGCGGCACGAACGCGAACTGCGCGGCGACCCCGGATGCGGCACGCGCGCAGGCCGCGACTTCGGCCGCATGGCGGTGCTTGAGCGCGTTGTAGCTGTAGAGATCGCCGTGGCGCAGCGGGTGATGCGTGCCCTCCACGGGCTTGCTGCCTGAGCCGGTGCTGCCGGTGACGCCGCTCACGAACAGCGTCGGCGTGACGAGTCCCGCGGCCAGCAGCGGCACGCTGGCGAGCAGGATCGCCGTGGCCAGGCAGCCGGGGTGGGCGATGTGCGGCGTCGTCGCGTTGCGCAGATGCTCCGGCAGCGCGCAGGTGAACTGCGCCAGGCGTTGCGGCGCGCCGTGCGGCTGCGCATACACGGCCGTATACGCCTCCGGCGTGGCGTAGCGAAAGTCCGCGGAAGTATCGACCACCCGCGGCCGCGTCCCGGCGCGCTGCGCGCCGTCAATGAGCGTGTCGATGAGTGCGGCGGAGACCCCGTGCGGGGCTGCGGCAAACACCGCGCACTCGCTGGTCCCCGCGATGAGCTCCGCGAGCTCTGCCTGGGACTTGAAGCGCTCCGCGGGGTAAGAGGACGCGAGGTGAGGAAAGGCGGCGGCGACACTCGCGCCCGGCTGACTGTCCGACATCACCGCGGCGAGCGTGAAGTTCGGGTGCGCGGCGATGAGCCGCAGCAGCTCGCCGGCGACGTAGCCGGTGCCGCCGAGGACCACGGCTGGAATCTGCGTGCTCATTGCAGCGCCGCGGCCTTCAAGCCCAAAGCTTCGATCACACAGTCCCCAAGCTGGGCGCCGTTGCTCATGGCGGTGAACGCGGGCACCGCCATCTGCGTGGTGATGATCTCGACGCCCACCTGGTTGTCGGTGGCGGGACCGGTCACGACGCACGGCTCGATCGCGAAGCGCTCGCGCAGCAGCTTCACCCCGCCCCACGCCGCCACCGGGTCGTTGGCCGAGAGGATCACGGCGCTCAAGGCGGCGCGGATGTCGGGACACTCGAGGATGGCGTCCACACCGTAGGTGCCGAGGATGCCGTCGCCGAGCTCGAACACCAGCACGTCGGGTTTGCCGGCGGCGAGTGCGCTCAGCATGGTGCGGGTGAGCGCCGGCCCGTTGACGCGCGTGGTGGTGACGACGCCCAGGTCGGTGAAAATGGCGCAGCGGCGCGCGCCTGCATCCTCCATGGCGAGGATGTCGCGGCGCAAGGAGACGCCGGTAGCCTTGAAGGCATCGACGGTGAGGCCGCGGTGACGCATGCGGGCGATGACCGCACAGGCTGCCGCGGTCTTGCCGGCCTCCATGCAGGTACCGGCGAGCGCCACCACCGGCACACCGCGGGTGTCGAGCGGCGCGTTGAGGTCGAGGGACTTGCCGCCGACGCGCGCCGGCACACCGATGCGCTCCCCGAGGTAGGGGAAGTTGAGCGCCACGCCGAGCACGCGGCAGTCAAAAGGCCGGCCCTTCTCAGGATTGATGGAATCGCACACGCCGAGCACGCCGCCGATGTTGAGCATCTGGATGATGTCGCCGGGCTGGATCGCCGCCGGCACGTGGCCGGAGTAACCGAACAGCGCGCGGCGGTGACCGAGGGCGCCGGCGACCACGTCGCCCTTGCCGAGCTTGGCCATGCGGCCGCTGGTGAGTTCCAGTGTGTTGTAGGTCGACTTGTTGGTGAGCACTTCGACCACCACCACGACGCCTTCCTCCGCGGGAATGTCCGTGGCGATGCGCACCTCGTGCGACAGGCCGCACGCCTGGGTCACGGAGGCGAGCTTGTCGACGACGACGCTGCGCATGTTGCCGAGCATGCTTTAGGGAGCCTCGCTGCCCGTGGCCGCGGCGCCGGGCGCGGCCGCGCGTTCACCGGCGCGGGTGTAGAAGACTCCCGGCAGCGAGGCGATGCGCGAAAAACCCAGCGAATCGCTCGCCGACCACTCACCCGCCGCTTCGCCGTAGACACCCCTGGAGGCGGCCATGAGCGAGTAGGGCGACTCCACGCCCTCGATGAACAGGCTCCCGGTCCGCAGCAGCAGGTGCACGTCCCCGGTGACGCGCGCCTGCGAGGACAGCAGCAGCGCCTCGATGTCGCGGCACACCGGATCGAGCAGTTGTCCCTCGTGCACCAGATCCCCGTAGGGCTGCGCGACCAGTTCCTTGATGCGCTGCTGGCGGCCGGTGAGCACCAGCTTCTCCAGTTCGCGGTGCGCGCAGAGCAGCACCTCCGCCGCCGGCGCCTCGAAGGCCACGCGGCCCTTGGTGCCAATGATGGTGTCGCCGAGGTGAATGCCGCGGCCGATGCCGAACGGCGCGGCGAGCGCTTCGAGCGCCTCGATAATGGCCACCGGGGACAAGGACTCACCGTCGAGGCTGACCGGGCGGCCGTGGCGAAAGCCGAGCAGGTGGCGCTCCGGAGCGCGCGGTCGCGTGAAGGCGTCGCGGGTCAGGAGCCAGGCGTCCTCGGGAATGCTGGCGGCGGAAGTCAGCGTTTCCCTGCCGCCGATGGTCACGCCCCACAGGCCGCGGTTGACCGAGTACTGCGCGCCGCTGGGCGGCAGCGGCAGATCGCGCTGCTGCAGATACGCAAGTTCGTCCGGGCGTTTGAATGCCTGGTCGCGCACCGGCGCGAGCACCTTCAGGTCCGGCGCCAGGGTGCGCAACGCAACCTCGAAGCGCACCTGGTCGTTGCCCGCCGCCGTACAGCCGTGCGCGACCGTGTCGCTCTTAAGATGCTGCGCCATGCGCGCGATGGTCTGCGCCTGCATGACGCGCTCGGCGCCGACGCACAAGGGATACAGCTGCCCGCGGCGCACGTTCCCCACAATGAGAAAACGCAGCACCTGCTCGAAGTAATCGGCGCGCGCGTCCACCTGGTGGTGCGCGAGCGCGCCCAAGGCGCGGGCGCGGGCGGCGAGCTCGCGGGCCGTGGACGCATCGATGCCGCCGGTGTCGACCGTGACGGTGATCACCGGGCGCTGCTGCGTCTCCTTGAGCCACGGCACCAGGAAGGAGGTGTCGAGGCCGCCGGAATAGGCAAGAACGATGGGCGTGGCGCCGCCGCTCGCGCGCGTGCTGGACATGCTCAGACCCGGAACAGCGCGCGCAGGCGGCCGACGAGCTCTTGCTGGGCGCGCGCGCTGGCGGTGGCGATGAATATGGTGTCGTCGCCGGAGATGGTGCCGGCCACTTCCGGCCAGGCGGCCTTGTCGATCGCGACCGCGACGCTCTGGGCGGCGCCAATGGTGGTGCGCAGCACGGCGATCGAGGGTCCGGCGCGGTGCAGCGTGCGTACGAACTGCGCCAGCGCGCCGAAGTCACCGTTGGCGCGGCTCACTTCATCAGGCGGCAGCACGTAGCGGCCGCGCGCCTTGAGCACCCCCAGGTCGCGCAGGTCGCGGCTGACGGAGGACTGGTTGACGTCGTGGCCCGCTTTCTTCAGCAGGCGCACCAGGTCGCGCTGCTTGCCGACCCGCACCTCGCGCAGGATCCGCACGATGGCGCCGCGACGCTCCAGCTGCTGCGCATCGCTCAGCATGTCCGCGGGGCTTTAAGCATAAACATGCACGCATTGTGCATTTAAATGCGCAGGAGTCAAGGAGCGGCTGGCCGCGGCCTTCAGCGCTCGATGGAGTAGACCAGGTCCGCGCCGCGGGCCTGGCCGGCCTCGATCTTCACCGCCCAGTGATCCCCGAGGGTGTAGCGCAGCTTCATGGTGTTGAGCTGCTGGGTGAGGCTGACGCCGTAGCTCACGTACAGCCGCGGCGACAGGTAGCGCCCGAGCACCAGGGAAGTCTCGTTGGTGATGTCGGATTCGACGCTCACGTCCTCGATCCCGACGAGCGCACCGTATTGCTGCCCCAGAATCGCGGCGGCCTGGCCGGCCGCGAGGTTGCCGGCGGTGCTGCCGGGGGCGCCGAGCGAGCCGCCGCTGAGGATCAGCGACTGGATCTGCGACTGCGGCAGCGGCGGGTCGGAGAAGAATGACAGGTGCGGTGCCAGCAGCGTGCCCTTCACGTCGACTCCGGCGACCACGTCTGGGAATTCCTTGGTGGCGCGCAGGTCGACCCCCGGGTTGTCGACCGCTCCGCCGTTGAAAATCAGCCGGCCGCGCTTGATGTCGAGCTTGCGCCCGTAGGCGGTGTACTTGCCGTCCGTCACCGACAACTCGCCTCTGGCGCGCGTGATGGGGTCGTAGCCACTGCGGATGGTGATGCTGCCGCCGATGCGCGCCGTCAGCCCCGAGGCATCGACACTGACGCGCTCGCCGAGGTTGAGCGTGATGGTGCTCACCACCTCGAAGCGCTTGGTGGGATCCTCGACGTCGCTGCCGACGATCACCTCGTCCGCGGATGCGCGCACCGCGTTGGTGATGTCGCGCGGGGCGATTTTTGCGAACGGCACCGTGACCTCGCCGGTGACCTCGATCCTGCGCCCGTTGATGTTGAACTCGAGGTTCGGCGAGGCGTCGATCTGGGCTTCCGGCACATCCGCGACCCGCAGGTTGGCGCCCTGCAGGTGGAACTTCCCGTACGGCAGGAGGTTGCGCCACTCGAGGTGCCCGCCGACCGTCACCGTGCCGGCCCCGGCCTGCGCGCTGCCGTCGAAATCCAGTCCCGCATCGCTCAGGCGCGCGTCAAAGGCAACCTGGCGCAGGGCGACGTTGATCTGGTAGTTGTTGATCTCCCCGCCGGTGAGCTTCACCTCGCCCCTCAGCAGCGGTGTGCCGAGCGTGCCGGTCGCGGTGACGTTGGCATCCAGGTGGCCGGCGACGCGGTCCACGTCCGGAAAATACAGCGAGATGAGGCTCAGCTCGGCGGTGTGCGCGTGCAGCTCGCCGCTGAGCGGCATGTCCCGCCAATGCGCCAGCGTCACCTCGGGCGCTGTGCCCCGCGCGGTGGTGCGCTGCGCCGCGAAGCTGCCCGCCAGGGTCCCGACCTCGCTCTCGGTGAGTGCCAGCTCGGCGCTGATCGCGGCGGGCGTCGCTGCCAGCGTCACGACGCCCGAGCCGAGCTTCGTGTGTTCGAGCTTGCGGCTGGCGAGCTTGTGGATGAGCTCGGCATTGGAGAGTTCCGCGCGCACGCTTCCGGTCAGCGGCAGCTGCGCGCCGCCGGCGAGGCGCGCCAGGGCACTGACCATGCCCCGGTACTCAACCGCGGGCGTCCTGCCGGCGGTGAGCGTGCTGAGCGGCAACTCGTTGGCCATGACGGTGCTCGACCAGCGCGCCGGGGTCCAGTCGCCATCGGCGCAGACGCTGCCGGGCGCGCCCACCAGGCACAGCCATTCCACGCGCGCGTGCTCCATGGATACGGTGAGGTCCACCGGCCGCTCGAGTGCGAGCTGCAGCGACTCGTTGCCCTTGATGCCGAGCGCGTCGAGCTGGCCACGGAAGACGCCATGGGCATACGCGCCGGTGGCGGCGGCGTGCGCCGCAAGTCCGGTGGCGGTCGCCGCGAGCTGCACGTGGTAGCGCTCGGGCGGGCCGCTGAGTGTGAGTGCCACCGTGTCCGCGGTGCGGCTGCCGTATTGCAGCTTGCGCAGCCGTGCATCGATCTTCGATTCCTGCTGCGCGGCGCCGGGGTTGAAATTGATGTCGGCGTCGAAGCCCTCGATCTTGATTCCCTGGTAGTCGATGCCGCCGCCGTGCGCGCTGGCCATGATCACCGGATCGCTGAGCGTGCCGCGCAGGCTCCCCGAGGACTTGAGCACCCCGCGCGTACCGGGCGCGAGGAGACTCAGGTCTTGTGTGGACACCGCGAAGCGCAAATCCATTTGCTGGTTTACGCGGCCATCGAGCGCGACAGTCGCAGTGCCGAGGCCCACGCGCACGTTGTCGAAACCCCAGGTGATGCCGGCGCGTGTCAGCGTGCCGCTGCCGCTCGCCGTCACGCCGCGCAGCTTGCCGGAGAGGTTGCTGAAACTCGCGCTCAGCGTGCCTGCTTCGTCGAAGCCGCGGCCGCTGGCAGCAAATGCGAAGGCGATGCTACCGGGCAGATCCGAGCGCAGCGTGCCGGGGTTGATGCCGGTCGCGCGGCCATTCATCGACCAGGTTTCCGCCGGCGCCCACGTGACGACGCCGCTGGCGCTGGCGTGGCCGTCGAAGAGGTCAACCTCAGCGGGTTGGAAGGCGAAGCTGTCCTTACCCAATGTCCCGTCCACCTCCACGGGCATCTCGGGGAGGTCCGCGGCCCGGCCGCGGCCGCTCAGGTGCACCTGGTACGGCAGGACTCCTCGCAGGGTGAAGGTGCCCGAGGCGCTATGCACTGCCACGTAACGGCCGACCAGCGGCCAGCGGAAGTCGCTCCAGCTGCCCGTGAGATCCAGCCGCGGCCCGTTGTCGACGATGCCGAAGGTGCCGGAGCCGATGACGTGGGCGCCGGAGGCGCCGTGGCGCGCCTCCATGTGGGTCGCGGTGAGGACGTGGTCGGCGTAGTGGCCGGCAAACTGCGCTTCGAACTCCCCGGCGCGCAGCCCGGCAGGATTCACCGGGCCGTGGCCTGCGAAGCCGCTGCCATCGCCCGATACGGCCAGGTGCCCGGTGATGTTGCCGAGCGGGCTGGTGATTCCCCACGGCTTCAGATCGAACTCGCGCACCACCGCATCGCCCACCCAGTGCCAGCGGTCGGTCATATCGAGCATCTGACCCGAGACATCCGCGCTGAAGGGACTGACGCTGTGCGCGACGATGTTGAGCACGTTGAGATCGCCGCGGGCGCTGCCGGACAGCGTGTAGGCGGGTTGCCCGGCGGGCCGCCAGTCGATGCGTCCCTTGACCTCCATCCCCAGAGGATCCGTCGCCCGCAAGTCGCCGCTGCCGCTGATGCGCGCCTCTTCCAGCTGCCCGTCCGCCTGGAACAAGCGGATGACAGTGTGGCGGATGACCGCGGCGCCGCTGATGGCGCGCGCCTGCAGCCGCACGCCGTTGAACACCGTCAGCAGCGCCTGGTCAACGCGCCCCTGCTCGACGCTGATCAGCAGCCAGCGCGGCAGGAACACCGGCGGCGAGGGCGTCGACGGATGGATGCGGCGCTTGACCTGGATGAGGGCGCTGCCCACGTGTCCGTCCCGGACGCGGATGGTCTGCAGCATGAGCGGTGCGAGCGCGACCTGGCCGTTGATGTCGGTGAACGTCAGGTGCACCAGCTCGTGATCGATCTCGACGCGTGCGACGTGCACGCCGGATGCGAGCGTGCCCGTCACGTCGCTGATGTCGAGCTGCACGCCGCCGATGCGATGCGGCAGGTGGCGGGCGACGAACTTAAGACCGCTCTCGGTGTACAGCGCCGACCAGATGATCAGCGCCGGCGCGACGATGACCATGAGCACCAGCAGGCAGGCGAGGATGAGCAGCAGGCGGCGCATGGGCTGGCTCGTTACAACTTCGGCGAGAAGTTGATGTGCAGGCGCGGGCCGGCACCCGGCATGTTGAGCGCCTGCGCCACGTCGATGCCCACGGTCATCACCGGCAGGCGCACGCGCAGGCCGATGCCGGCTGAGAAGTACAGATGCGTACCGAAGTGGTCGAAGGCGTTGCCGTAGTCGACGAAGGTCGCGATGCCTAAGTTCTTCGGCAGGTCACGGATCACCTCCACGGTCCCGGTAACCATATCCCGGCCGCCGACCTTGATGGAGCCGACCACGCTCTGGCAGCTGCCGTCGGCGTTGCGCAGGAACTGGCCGTTGGGGGCCTGGGTGCACACCGGTTCGGTGGGCGACAGCTCGTTGTAGTAAAAGCCGCGCACGCTGTTGTCGCCGCCGGCGAAGAAGCGGTAAATCGCCGGCAGCCGGCTGAAGCCCGACACCAGGCTCGCGCCAACCTCGTCGCGCAGCAGCAGGTGCCACGCCGGGGCGATCTGGAACACGTGTTCCGCCTGCGCGTGCAGCGTGATGAAGTTGGACTGCGACCCGAGGGCCGTGTTCGAGCCGCGCAACTCCGCGAAGAACGGGCGTTCGAACAGTGTTTCACCGTAATAGCCCTTGGGCACCGACGCCAGGTCGATCTCCGGCACCAGCATGCGGGCGGTCACGTTGTCGAGGATGGTTTCGCTGGTGGTGCGCACCGCGTTGATCGCCGCCACGTACTGAAAGCGGCCCCGCACGGCGGTGACGCTCGGACCGATGGCCTGGGTATAGGCGGTGACGTCGGCGAGGGTCTGTTGCTCGATCTGGGCGCGCAGCGCGAAATTCTCGAGTGCCGGATCGCCGATCGGTATGGCGTAGCGCGCCTGCACGTTGTAACGGGTGACCTTCGCCGCCTGCACCTGCAGGCTGAAGCTGTGGCCGCTGGTGTTGAGCAGGCGATCCTCGAAGCCGAGCGTAACCCGCGGGCCGGTATCGGTGGCATATCCTGGCGCGAACGAGTAGTTGTTGCGCCGGCGCGGGTCGGCGTGGATGTCGACCGGGACGGTGTGCGCCTGGCGGTCCGGTTCCCCGGGCTGCACCTCGAGGTTCACGAAGTAGCGCGCGTCGTCGAGCGCGAACTGGGTGTGCAGCACCTGCGTCAGGTCGAACGGCTCGCCCTCGCGAAAGCGCAGGTAGCGGCGCACGAGCCGGTCCTTGATGGCGGCCTGGCGGATGGTGGTCTTGCCGAAGCGGTAGCGTTCGCCGCTGTCGAGCTCCAGGGCGATGTTCGCCAGGTGGTTCGGCGGGTCGACCACCAGCTCGTTACGCAGCATTTTTGCATCGAAGTAGCCGTAGGTCGCCGCGGTGCGCTGCAGATCGGTCTTGATGGCTTCGTACTGCGCGTGGTTCAGTCGCTCGCCGGCGCGCGGCAGGTGGCTGAGGATCCGCTGGAACAAGGGATCCGTTTCGCCGGGTCCGTCGACGCGCACGTCGATGTGTTCGATGAGCACCGGCTGCCCCGGGACGATGCTGACGAGCACCCGCCAGTCCTGCTGGCCGACGTCGGTGACGGTCGACTCGACTTTGGGTTCGTAGTAGCCGAAGGGCCGCAGGGCCGCCTGTACTTCGCGCTCGACCCGCTCGTGCAGCCGCTCGACCGTGTCGGCGTTGAGCTCGGCACCGCCTTTGCGGTAGCGCTCGAAGCTCAGGTAGGCGAGCACGTTGGTGCGCAGCTGCTCGTCGACACCGCGCACTTCGACGCTGACTCCGGCCGCCTGCGCCAGCTGGCACACGAACATGCACAGCGCCGCCGCCGGGGCCCGTCGGTGCCGTCGACAAGCCCGGGGTGAGGGTTTGTGCTGCGCCATCTGCCAGTTGTGGATGAGAACGAAAGGGGATTCTAGAGCCTGAACGGCGCAGCCGCTCGCTGCGTTGCATCGGCACTCAGGTCGCGTTTCCGGGCCACTCGCGCGCATTCAGCCTGAATTCAGTTTCGCCCACCGACTCCCCGCGCGCGTCAAAGCGCCGCTCGGCGATATAAAGCCCGCCGTCGTTGTGCAGCAGCAGCACCGTCGAACAGCGCGTGCCGTAGCTGGGGTGCACGACGAACGGCGCTGACAGCAGCGGTGCCAGCTCGCGCGGCAGCCCGGACGCATGCAGCCCGCCATCGCCGGCAGACTGGGTGCGGTCCAGCAGCAAATCGAACAGCGACGCCGCCGACTGCGCCGCGGGCTTCCCGAGCCACGCCTCAAACCCCCGCCGCACCCGCACCAGCTTGGGCCACGGCGTGTCGAGCAGCTCGTTCGACAAGCCGTAGACGCCCGCGTTCAGCGCCCGCGCGAACGGCGCGGCGCGGTTCGAGCCGTACCAGAGCGAGTCGCTGTCGGCGAGCAGCAGGTTGAAGCCGGAATAGCCGGCGGCCTGCGGCGCCAGGGCGGCGAAGAACTCCCCGGCGCCGTGCGTACCGGCGAGAAACTGCGGGATCAGGTTGCCGCGCGAGGGTGAGCCGGCGCGCGGCGGCTGCAGCTCACGAAAATTGGTTACCACGCCGAAGCGTCGCGCACGATCGAGCGCCAGCCAGGTGCCGCCCGCCCGCAGGTCGCGACCCGCGAGCGGCTCACCCGCCGGAGGCCAGGGTGCGAGCGGCGCCGCCGGCCGCTCGTGAAACTCATCGCGATTGGCGGCGACCACCAGGCGGTACCGCGGATGGGTCCGCCACGCCAGCATCAGCAGGCACATGCGACCTACACCTTGGCGCCGTCCAGCCAGCCGCCGATCAGGCGCCAGGAAATCGACTGCGTGGGCGGCGCCAGCACCTCCCCGGAGCGAACCTGCTCGCGCGTTACCCAGCGGACGTCCTCCAGCTCCGCGCCGACGCGCACCGCGGCGCCCGCCGCGGCACTGGCGTAGAAGCCGAGCATGATGGAGGACGGAAAAGGCCAGGGCTGCGAGGAGTCATAGCGCAGCGCGCCGATGGTGACGCCGGTTTCCTCGAACACCTCGCGCGTCAGCGCGTCCTCCAGGCTCTCACCGGGCTCGACGAAACCCGCGATGGTCGAATAGCGCCGCGCCGGCCAGCCCGCCTGCCGGCCGAGCAGCGCCCGCTCGCCGTCGCTCACCAGTACGATGATGGCCGGGTCGAGTCGCGGGAAGTAGTCCTGCGCGCACGACTCGCGCGAGCAGCGCAGGCAATGGCCGGCGCTCACCGGCAGCGTGGCTGCGCCGCACACGCCGCAGTAGATATGACGCGCATGCCAGATCGACAGCGCGCGCGCGTACGCGAGCAGCGCCGCCTCGTCTGCCGGCAACGTCGCGGTGAGCGGCCGCAGCTCCTGGAAACCTGCATCCGGCGGCACCGGCACCGCGCTCGCCGCGGCCAGTTCGACCAGCACGCAGCGCCTGCCCGCAAACCATCCGAGCAGCGTCATGGCGGCGGGGTCCGCGGCCTTCACCAATGGTGCGTCCGCGCTGAGGAAGACGATGTGCGGCGCAGCGCCGCTGCTGACCAGCTGCGCCGTGCCGCGCGTGATCAGGTAGCGGGTCGCAGGATCGGCCTGGGCCGCGGCCAGCCATTGCGGATCTTCACGCGCCTCGGCACGCCGCTCCAGATAGGCGCCTGCAAAGAAGTTGGGCCGGACGAGATCCATGCAGCGCCGTTTTCCGCAAGAACAGTGCGGCGCATTCTAGCAGTGCGGCCCCAAACGCCCCGGCCGGAAACGCAGCTGATGTCCGCGAAAATCGGCGTCCTGCCGATTTTCGCCAATGGATCAATGCGGCTGCAGCGCCCGCGCGCAGTGGTGGCAGCGTTGGGCGCGCAGCGTGAAGCGCTCGGTCACCATGAGACTGCCGCAGCCGCCACAGCCACCCAGGCGCAGCTGGTCGCCGCGCGCCAGCGCCGTGGCGAGAAACACCGCGTGCTCAAAGGTGATCTGCGAGGAGGGCAGCAGCATGCGGTAGGCCTCGAAGGCCTGGCACAGCTGCTCACCGCGCGCCAGTGCCGGCGCTCCCGCGGCAGCGTCGGGCGCCGCCGGCACCGCCCCGAGCAGCGACAGCACACTCGCGAGCACCGCCGTCTCGTGCTGCGAGCGCTGCGAGCGCGTGAAGTAACCGACCTGGTGGGGCGACTTGCCGCGATGACGCGGCAGGTAACGGCTCACCTGGCTGAGGTACGTACGGTAGAGCTTGCGGATGCGGTCATCCGACAGCCCCGTCCAGGCGCGAATGGTCTGGGTGCGCGCCTCGTGGCGCAGAAAGCGCAGTGCCAGCTCCATCCGCAGTCGCTCCCCGTCGTAGCGGTCGTCCGAGATGCGCATATGGCCTCCGTCGCGTGGGCTTGCGGTGACATTGTGGGAAAAAATTCCCAAAACACAACCGGAGAAATTTGGTAAAAATTCCGGGATTATATACTTGACAAACCCACCTAAAAGGCAGACCATGAACGTCAAGGAGAAAGTCATGGCTTCTGCCCTCACCTCGAACTATTTCAGCAACGACGATAAGGCCCGCCAGTACCTTGAGTCCCTGCGCTGGCCGAATGGCGTGGTATGTCCGCACTGCGGCGCTATTGGCGATCACTACCAGCTTGAGGGTGCGGCCCACCGTCGCGGCCTGTGGAAATGCGCTGATTGCCGCGAACAGTTCAGCGTCACCGTAGGAACGGTATTCGAACGCTCCAAGATTTCCCTCTCCAAATGGCTTACGGCGGTCTACCTGCTGTGTTCCAGCAAGAAAGGCATCAGCAGCCATCAGATCCATCGCACGCTTGGCGTGACCTATAAGACGGCATGGTTCATGACCCACCGCATTCGTCTTGCAATGGCCGACGTGTCCGGCGGTGGCCTTATGGGTTCGGGAGGAAAGGCAGTGGAAGCGGACGAAACCTACGTGGGCCGCAAGCCGGGACGCGACAAGCGCCGTGGCCACAGCCACAAGGAAACCGTGTTCGCGCTGGTAGAACGAGGCGGCAACGTACGTTCCACTCATATCACCGGAAAGACGTTCGCGGGCATCAAGCGCTCCCTCAAGAAGAACGTCTCTCCCGAAGCGCGCCTTATGACTGACAGCGCTCGCCTCTATCGCAACTTGGGTAAGAAGTTTGCGGATCATCAGTCCGTAAACCACAGCAAAGGCGAGTACGTGCGCGGCGACGCTCACACGAACACGATTGAAGGCGTGTTCTCTGTGTTCAAGCGCGGCATGACTGGCACGTACCAGCATTGCGAGAGCCAGCATCTGCATCGCTATCTGTCGGAATTTGATTTCCGCTACAACAATCGCGCAAGCCTTGGGGTCAGCGATCATGGGCGTACTGCCAATGCGCTCAAGGCCATCGAAGGCAAGCGGCTTACGTACAAGAGGCCTGACGAAGCGTAGACGCCGACGCCCGTGAACTCTCCGCCGCAACGGGAAATGCATGACATTCCGACAGTTGGTAAGGAGGACATCGCTTACGCGTCATTCGAAAAAGTTCGACGTGCTCACGAGCATTTCGAATCCCTTCAAGATCGCGTCAGAAGGTTTGGCGACTCTAATTTCTACTCGATCACTGAAGAGAAACACGCGGAGAGTGGACATCCACTCATACGGGTTGACGTTCAACCACTTCCAGAAGCCGTTCCATTGATCCTGGGCGACATCATTCACAATCTTAGAAGCGCGCTCGACATTCTGTGGAATACGATGATTAGGCGGCTCAACGGCGACGATACCCTCAGCTACTTTCCTGTGTGCGAAAAACGGGAGGAACTTGAGGGTACTATCCTGAAGGCTGATAAAGTTGTAACTCCAGCCATTCCGGGTCTGGCGGAATTCCTTCTCAATGAGGTGAAGCTGTACAAGACTGGAAATCCGAAGGGAACCGATACCATCTACTACCTCAACAAACTCAACAGGGCTGATAAGCATCGGCTCCTTGTCGCAACTGGTAAGGTGACTGGGTTCTCCTATATCCGCGTATTCGATAAGGGCAACAATCTGACTAACCTCCGTAATGTCAGAGTTAAAGACGGCATCACTGAAATCCCCGCTGCATTTCCGCTCGAATTCAAGGAGCTGACATATAGCAAACCGACCTTGTCTATATTTTTCGACATGCCCGATGTTATTTCGCCCACCGTGTCCGTATTCAAGGCTCTCAGTGGCATCGGAAGCGATGTGACTGGACTCACTCATCACATCAGTGAGTTGTGGAGAAAAACTGGTAGAACATAGAATTTCTTGACCCTGTGACATGGCCTATACTCCCGCTGCCATGAAACAGGACACGCAAAAGCAGCAGCCGAGTCTTGATGACGTGCTACGCAGGATGCTGCGTACACCTCCAGCGCCGCACGCTAAAGCTGCAAAGAAGCAAACTAAGAAGAAGTCCCCGAAGTAACCGGGGCCGCGCGGGCCAGCCCCGACTACTACCTCTCCGCCAGTCGAACTTTTAGCGGTGTCCGACGCACCGCTGGTAATTTTTCCGGATTCACGTGGGTTTGTCACGTATATAACTCCGAAAAATTCACCAAATCAGAAGAAGTCATCACTGGATAAGGAGACACCCATGTTGCTGCGCTGCGGGACCCAGGGGTCGGAGGTGAGCGAGAGCGCGCTGCTGGCGCCCGGCTGGCTGCATCCGGAGACGCTCGATTCACTGTTGGAACTCAACGAGATGGCCCTCGCCCTGCTGGCCGAACAGGCCGCCGAGCGCGCCGCGCCCGGCGGGGGCCTGCCGGCCGCGGTGGCGGGCGTGTGGCGCCGGCTCGATGCGGCGGCCCGGCGCCGCGCCGCGTCCTGCCCGTATCTGCTGCTCGACGCCGGCTTCGCCGACGCGCAGCGCTGGGGCGGGGCGGGCGCCCAGGTGAGCGATGTGCGCGAGGATCCGCCGCCGTACTTCACCGTGCGCGGCGCGCTCGAGGCCGCCCGGCTGGTGTTCACCTACGCCTGGCACGTGGCCCGCACGCAGCCGGCGGCGGCGCGGCTGCTGCTCGGCATGCGCGCGCCGTGCGCTGCGGCGCTCACCCGCTGCAGCCTGCGCCAGGCATTCGCGCTCGCCGACAGTCACGCCGCGTGGTTGCGGCCGCGCTGGTCGGCGCGCCCCGAGGTCTGGCAGGAGCTGCTGGCCGCCGCGGCCTCCGGCGAAGAGCTGGCGCTGCAGCGCGCCCGGCTCCACGGCCTGACGCTGCTCGCGGCCGAAGCACGCGTCGCGGTGCCCGAGCGCGCGCACCGCTTCGTAAGCCCCGCCTGACCCTGGCCGCCGCGTTTTTTGGAACCTGCCGCCGCTGTCCTGCCGCAGACATGGCCGTTTTTGACCGATGAACGTCCTGAATGTCGCTGGCACAAGCATTTGGAGTGCCGCAACATATGGCCAATTTTCAGCAGCAGGGAACTTCGACCATGAAACAGGCGCTCATTGTCATCGACGTGCAGGAGTCGTTCCGCCACCGGGCTTACTTTCGCCCGGAAGAATTGCCGGGGTTCCTGCACAACATCCAGTCCGTCGTTGACGGCTGCCAGGCCCGCGACATCCCGGTCGCGCAGGTCTTTCACCGCGAACGCACGCAGGATGCCAGCGATCCCTTCTCGGCGGCCTCCGGTCACGTGCGCGCGATGCCGGAGCTGCGGCTGCAGGCCGCCGCCGTGTTCCACAAGCACGTGCACTCGGCCATGTTCGCAACCACCGCCGACGGCACGACGCTGGAGGCTTGGCTGCGCGCGCGCGGCATCGACACGCTGCTGATCACGGGAATCCGCACCGAGCAGTGCTGCGAGACGACCACGCGGCACGCCTCGGACTTAGGCTTCGAGGTGCGCTACGTCAGCGACGCGACCCTGACTTTTCCGATGCGTGCGCGCAGCGGGCGCGAGGTGTCCGTCGCGGAAATCCGCGAGCGCACCGAGATGGTGCTGGAGGGGCGATTCGCACGCGTGGTGTCGGCCGCGGACGCCCTGGCGTGAGCCATGCGCGAAGTTGTCTTCGTACTGCTGCCGAACGTGGTGTTGCTGGATGTCGCCGGTCCCGCCGACGCCTTCCGTAACGCGGAAAGCCGGGTTCCCGGCAGCTACCGCCTGCGTTTCGTCGCGCCGCTCACCAGCGTGCCGGCGGCGGTGGGCCTCACGCTGAGTGCACTCGAGCCGCTGCCGCAGCGGCTCTCGCGGGATGCGATCGTGGTACTGACCGGCGTCAGCGGCGCACGGATCGATCCGTCGGAGCCGGCCAACCGGCGGGTGATTGAATGGTTGCGGGCCGGCGGCGCGCAGGAGGCGCTGCTCTTGTGCGTGTGCGCCGGCGCCGTGCTCGCCGGACACGCGGGCCTGCTCGCCGGACGCGAATGCACGACCCACCACGCGCACATCGGCGAACTGGCCGCCGTGGAGCCGCGCGCCCGCGTGCTCGACAACCGGATTTTCGTCGAGGACGGCGCGGTGTTCACCAGCGCCGGGGTGACCGCGGGGCTGGATCTCGCCCTGCACGTCATCGGTGTGCAGCTGGGTGCGCGCGTCGCCGCCGAGGTCGCCCGCGAGCTGGTGGTGTATCTGCGGCGCGCCGGCACGGACGCGGCGCTGTCACCGTGGGTGCTGCACCGTAACCATCTGCACCCGGCGGTACACCGGGTTCAGGATGCGGTGGCGCGCGACCCGGGCCGGGCCTGGAGCGCGCGCGCCCTGGCGGCGCTCGCCGGCACCAGTGCGCGCAACCTGGCGCGCCTGTTTGCCGGGCACGCGCGCTGCTCACCGCTCGACTACGTGCAGCTCATGCGCTTCGCCTGCGCACGCCAGCTCGTGACCGGCAGCCGCCTCGACCTCGAGCAGGTCGCCGCGCGCGCCGGCTTTCGCTCCGCGGCGCATCTGCGGCGGGTGTGGTCGCGCTGGGAGCCGGCTCCGCCGAGCGCGCTGCGCCGCGCGAGTGCGCCGCCGATGGTGCGCAACGCTCAATAAATAGCGATCTCGCGCCGGCCGGCCGAGTCGCGCGCGCCGCGGAACATGCCTTCGCTGCTGAAGTCCATGACCAGCTGGCCGTCCTGGCCCACCGCGATCAGGCCGCCGTCGCCGCCCATGCCGGCGAGGATGTCGTGCAGCATCTCGCGCACCGCCTGCTGCAGCGTAAGTCCCCGGTACTGCACGGCGGCGCACACGTGGTGGGCCGCCACGGCGCGGATGAAGTACTCACCGTGCCCGGTGGCGGATACGGCGCACACGCCGTTCTTCGCATAGGTGCCGGCGCCGATGATGGGTGAATCCCCGACCCGGCCGGGGCGCTTGTTGGTCATGCCGCCGGTGGAGGTGGCGGCGGCGAGGTTGCCGGCCGCATCGAGCGCCACCGCGCCGACCGTGCCTTTGGAGGTGGGCAGAAGCTCCGACATGTGCTCACCGCGCTGCTCAGCCTCGAGCTGCTGCAGCCGCTCGGCGGTGCGGAAGTAGAGGTTGGGAACCAGCGCGAACGCTTCTTCCAGCGCGAACTCCTCGGCGCCCGCGCCGACCAGCAGCACGTGGCGCGATTTCTCCATCACCCGCCGCGCAAGATCGATGGGATTCCTGACGTGCCGCACCGAGGCGATCGCGCCGGCGCGCAAGTGTCGCCCGTCCATGATGGCCGCATCGAGTTCCGCCGAGCCGTCACGCGTGAGCGCGGCTCCATGGCCGGCATTGAACAGCGGATCGTCCTCGAGCAGGCGCACCGCGGTCGCCACGGCGTCCAGACTCCCGCCGCCGCCCGCCAGCACCGCGTAGCCGCCGTCGAGCGCGGTGCTGAGGCCGGCGCGGTAGCGCTGCTCACGCTCGGCGGACAGCGCGGCGCGCGGCATCGCCCCGGCGCCGCCGTGAATGGCGATGGCGTACATGGGTGGCGCTCCTGAAGTCGTCATTGGCCGTCGCCGTACATGGCGATTTCCTGCCGGCCGTGCACGTCGCGCGCCGCGCGGAACATGCCGGCGGTGTTGAAATCCATGACGATGTTGCCCTGGCGGTCGATGGCGATTACCCCACCGGTGTCGGGTGCCAGGCCTGGCAGCTTCTCATGGATGACCGCGTGCACCGCCTGCCTGAGTGTCAGGTGACGGTAGTGCAGCTGGGCGCAGATGTCGTACGCGACCAGCTCGCGCATGAAGTACTCACCCCAGCCGGTGCCCGACACGGCGCAGGATTCGTTGTTGGCGTAGGTGCCGGCGCCGATGATGGGAGTGTCGCCCACGCGCCCGACGTGCTTGTTGGTGAGGCCGCCGGTGGAGGTGGCGGCGGCGAGGTTGCCGGCGCGGTCGAGAGCCACGGCGCCGACCGTGCCTTTCGGTAACGCGCCTGGCGGCGCGGCGGCGCGTTCGCGGGCGGCGCGCTGCGCCTCCTCGAGCTCGTGGCGGCGCTGCTCGGTGCGAAAATACCCGGGCGCCACCAGCACCACGCCCTGTTCCAGTGCAAACTCCTCGGCGCCCGCGGCGACCAGCAGCACGTGCGGGCTCTTGTCCATCACCAGCCGCGCAAGGTCGATCGGGTTCTTCACGTGGCGCACGCCCGCCACCGCCCCGGCGCGCGGTCCGTTGCCGTCCATGATGGCGGCGTCGAGCTCCGCGTCACCGTGCTCATCGAGCACCGCGCCGCGGCCGGCGTTGAATTGCGGGTCGTCCTCCATGGTGCGCACCGCGGCGGCCACGGCGTCCAGGCTCGTGCCGCCGTGCTCGAGGATCGCGTAGCCGGCGTCGAGAGCCGCCGCCAGCCCCGCCTGGTAGGAGGCGGCGCGTTCGGGCGTCATTTTCGCGCGCTCGATGACGCCGGCGCCGCCGTGGATAGCGAGCGCCACCGGATGCGGCTCGGCGGCCGCGGCGGGCACGGCGAGCGACGACCAACACAGCAGCGCAATGATTTTCAGGCGCGACATGCTTTCCCCTCAGCGGCTATGATCAAAACCGACCCCGCAGTCGGTAAATCTTAGAGTGAAACCGGTCAGCTCGCAGCGGATCCGCAGCGTCCTCGTCGCCAACCGCGGCGAAATCTCCATTCGCGTCATGCGGGCGGCGAGCGAGCTGGGGCTGCGCACGGTGGCGATCTACTCGCAGGAAGACCGCTTTTCGCTGCACCGGACCAAGGCCGACGAGGCCTATCTGGTAGGCGCGGGCCGCGCACCCGTGGATGCCTACCTCGATATCGACGACATTGTGCGCATC
>Ga0210409_10002438_pt1 | contig 22067 bp, 14 predicted proteins | sample IncBWH17MmetaG_FD_161649 | JGI IMG/M metagenome (GOLD analysis project Ga0210409, IMG submission 161649) | Forest soil microbial communities from Barre Woods Harvard Forest LTER site, Petersham, Massachusetts, United States - Inc-BW-H-17-M | ecosystem: Environmental > Terrestrial > Soil >...
GAGAGGGACATTAGACCGCTGTTCAGGCAGATTGATATCGACCACATGAACAAACATGACGTTCTGCTCGACAACTACACTTATATGTCGGATCCTTCAAACGATTACGGCAACGCTCAAGGTGTCGAGGACAGTCTGACAAACCAATCCATGCCTCCCGATGGCCCTTACTGGAGCAATGAGCAGTTGATCCTTTACAGGCAGTGGAGAAGCGAAGGATATCGGCCTTAGTCCATAATAAGTTCGGCTCGATCAACGCATGACGATTGGGCGCTGACGCTTGGAGCGCACACATCTTGGCTACCGCCTGCGACACAGGACCAGGGGACAAGGCCGATTGACCGACACCGCTGAAAAGAACTTGAGGGCGCGGGGGGCATCGAGCTTGTGGCGACCCTTGCGTGTGTCGACCTTCCGCAATCTGTTAGTCGCAGATGTGGTTTCCGACATCGGCACTTTCATGCAGAACGTTGGGGCTGCATGGTTGATGGTGTCACTCGGTGCCGGGCCGATTTACGTCGCGCTCACCCAGACCGCTTCTTCGCTGCCGTACTTTCTGCTGGCCCTTCCCGCGGGTTCCGCCGGCGATATCGTCGACCGCCGCAAGCTGATTCTATTCACCGAGTCGTGGATGATGGGCGTGGCGCTCCTTCTCGCGGTATTGACCATCGCTGGTTTTATGTCGCCCTGGCTCCTGCTGGTGCTGACGTTTGCGCTCTCCGCGGGAGATGCGTTTGAAACCCCGACGTGGCGTGCAATTCTGCCGGAATTGGTGCCCAAGGACGACCTGGCACCAGCTTCTGCGCTTAACGGGATCGAATTCAATCTCGCCCGGGCGGTTGGGCCTGCACTCGCCGGCGTAGTCATAGCTGTCGCGGGCGTCGCCACGGCATTTGTCGCGAACTTTGTGTCATTTGTTGGCGTCATTCTGGTGGTTGCAAGGTGGAAGAGGCCAATTCGCAAGCGGACCGCGCCGCCGGAAACGTTGACGGGCGCCACCGTTGCCGCCATTCGCTACGTCCGCCACTCACCCACGATCCTCACCGTAGTGGTTCGGACCGGCGTAGTCATGTTCTTCTCCAGCGCACTCTTTGCATTATTGCCGACGGTTGCTCGGATCGTAAACGATACCGCAATCGGATACGGGCTCTTGCTCGGATGCTTTGGGGCGGGGGCAATTGGCGGTGCATGGATAATGCAGTTGGCCCGCGCCAGATGCTCGACGGAAGTCATTGTGTCGACTGGCGTGGTCATTTTGGGGTCGGTGATTGTAATGATCAGCAGCTTACACAGGTTGAGCACACTCGCTCCCGTCCTGCTGATTGGCGGTGCGGCTTGGGTCATCTTCATTTCCCTTATCAACGCTCTGGTGCAGAACCTTGCGCCGGACTGGGTACGTGCACGAGTGCTTGCAATCTTTATCCTGGTTTATCAGGGGAGCTTCGCTCTCGGGAGCGCCACTTGGGGCGCAGTGGCCCAACGAGCAGGCATCCGAGTCGCTCTTGTGTGTGCTGGGGTTGGAACAATCGGGAGTGTGATATTCGCGCTCTTCGCAAAGCTTCCTGATTCGACCAAGGATCTGAGTCCATGGAACCACTGGCGCATGCCGGTTGTCGTAAAAGAGGCTGCAGCTGACCTTCACCGGGGACCGGTGTTGGTGGCGGTGGAATATGCTGTCATTCCAGAACGCGAAGCGGAGTTCGTGGAGGCGATCCATCAATATGCTCGCATCCGGCGTCGCGATGGGGCTTATCGCTGGGGTATCTACCGAGATACTGAAGTCGCGAATCGCTATCTGGAGATATTTCTCGTGAATTCGTGGGCGGAACATCTGCGACAACACGAGCGGCAGACACAAGCGGACCGCGAAGTGGAGCAACGCCTATCGACCTACGTCGCCCACGACCCGGAGGTACGTCATCTGATCTACGCGAATTCGAGAGAAACATAGCGACGAAACAATCCCAGTAAATCTGTGGCAAAGCCGAACCGGGCAGTCTGACAGATATCCTTGTATCATCGCTCCATCTGGCTGCTCCAAACCACTTCTCCAGGACCGCCTGCAAAGTTCTGGCGTGCTCAATGTGACGGCGACGCAGGTCGCCCTATGCGGGAGGCGCAAGCAGGATGTGTGCGTAAATACGTCCGGGATTTGCGGCAACACATTATCATCACACCGCACAATTTCGGGCATACTAGCTCTGATTCTCGAGGCGAACGCGGAGATGTGTGACGTGAGGAACCGTCGTCAAGCAGGTTGCAGGATCTTCGGATTATTCGCGCTGATGTGTTTTCTGTCTAACCTCACGATCGCTCAATCGCGGACTGCCATCCTCGAGGTGAATGCGGACAAAGTTGAGAACCTCCTCAGCCCGACGTTATATGGGCAGTTCGCCGAGTTCATGTATGAGGATATTAAACGTGGGCTCTCCGCGGAACTGATACGTGATCGCGGTTTCGATGAGCAGCCGAATGCAATGGGACTGCCGAGATATTGGGAGCGCGATCCTGACGATCGGAATGATGACAGCGCATTGCACTTTTCGTGGGATGGCGATGTCTTCCTCCCCGCCAATAGCGATAGCAATACTCTCTCAAGCCAGCACTCGCTCCGGGTGGAGATCCGCGGCGATGACGGACAGCGCCACGGTATTCACCAGGAGTGGATCCCCATCCGTGCAGGAATCGAATACCGCGGCTACCTATGGCTGAAGAGTGCGGATTACAACGGAGACGTCACAGTGATGCTGGAAGCCGACCAAACCGGAGGTGAACACTATGCCAGCGCCACGCTCACACCGGTGATGGGCGATTGGAAGAAATATTCCTTTCAACTGAGCCCCTCGAAGTCGGACCCGCTGGCGAAACTTTCCATTCTGTTTCCGGGACAGGGGAGGCTGTGGATCGACCAAGTTTCATTGATACCCGGCGACGCAGATGGAGGGGTTCGGCACGATGTTGAGCAGTTAGTAGCGGCGTTACACCCTTCGTTCATTCGTTGGCCTGGCGGGAACGTCGCACAGGACTATCACTGGAGGTGGGGGACTGGTCCGCGCGATCAGCGACCGGTTTGGGTGAATGCATCGTGGGGGAACGAGCTGGAGCCGAGCGACTTTGGGACAGATGAGTTTGTTCAATTTGCCCGGCGGGTGGGAGCGGAACCATCGATTACGGTGAACGTCGAAGGGCGCGGAGCAACGGCTGATGAGGCGGCGGCATGGGTTCAATACTGCAATGGTGATCCCGAGTCAGAGTACGGTCGAGCGCGCTCTGCAAACGGCAGTCCGAAACCTTTTCACGTGAAGTACTGGGAGATTGGGAACGAGATATGGGGCGCCTGGGTTCGCGGCCACAGCGATGCAATCACCTACGCCAATAATCTCAATCGTTATGTCGAGAGAATGAAGGCGATGGACCCTTCCATCAAAATCATCGCTTCGGGCGACAACGATCTAGACTGGGACCGGACAGTCCTGAAGATTGCAGGGCAAAATATCGACTACCTGGCGGTTCATCATTACTACGGTCCGAAAGAGATGAAGGGAGACGCCAACAACCTGCGTGCGCATCCGTTGAGTTACGAGCGATTCTACGGGGAAATCGGGGAAATGATCCGGGAACTGGTGCCCGGACGAGATATCAAGTTGGCGATCAACGAATGGAACACCACACTGCCCCTTCCGGCGCAACACTCGATGGAGTCCGGCGTCTACGCGGCCCGGCTGATGAATGTTTTTGAGCGCACTGGCGAATTGGTTGAAATGAGTGCGGTCTCCGATATGGTGAATGGCTGGAGCGGAGGCATCATCCAAGCTGGCCGCCATGCTGCATTTGTCACGCCGACTTACCTGGTAAACATGCTCTACGCCTCTCATCTCGGCCGAGAGCGGCTGGCCAGCACGCTGCAGGGACCGACGTTCGCCTCTACATTCGAAGGCACAAACGTTCCTGCATTGGACGCGGTTGTCAGCCGCTCGGCGAATGGTCAGCAGATATTCATCAAGGTTGTGAATACCGACCCCGCTCAAGCTATCCCGATGCAGATACTATTGACCGGAACTCGTGTAGCGAAAAAGGCACGCATTGAAACCTTGAACGGCAACGAACTGACAGCTTCCAACGACTTTTCGCATCCCGACGAGGTACACATCAAATCGAACACAATTAGCAGCGGGCCATCCTTCATCGTCACGCTACCAGAACACTCTGTCTCTGTTATTACCCTGGCTACGGAACGATAACAGGGCCGAATTGCTTCGGCATTCATGATTGCAACACCAGACTTCCCTAAAACAGCCGATTTGAGGACGTTGGCGAATTGAGTAAACGTTTGCTTAAGAATGTGTCCTAGACTAACCTTTTAAGCACCAACACTAATTCTTACGCGGGTAGTGCGAACTATGCGGAGATTTTTTCAGATTGGAAGCCAGTGCCTGATTGATTTAGGGATCGTGTTGTGCTTGTACAGCGGTCAGGTCGTCGCGCAGGCGGGCGAAGTGATTCCTGTATCGGGCGATACCAAGTATGTGCACGATCCATCGATTATCAAGGAAGGCGATACCTGGTATTTGTTTGGGACAGCGAGCGGTCCCAGCCGCGATGGAGAACTGCCCATTCGCTGCTCGAAAGACCTGCACGAGTGGAAGAAGTGCGGGAATGTCTTCAATCACATTCCTGAGTGGATTGAGAAAGAAAGCCCGAAGACAAAGGAATTGTGGGCCCCCGATATTTCTTACTTCAATGCCGAGTACCACCTCTACTACGCGTTCTCGGTGTTCGGGAAAAACACTTCAGGAATCGCCCTGCTGACGAACAAGACTCTGAACTCCAAGAGCCCCGACTTCCGCTGGGTCGATCATGGTCTTATTCTGCAATCTCGCGTGGAAGATGACTTCAATGCCATCGATCCGAACATTGTGCTGGATCATGGCCAGCCTTGGCTTTCGTTCGGCAGTTTCTGGACTGGCATCAAGATGCGGAAGATCGATGCGAAAACTGGGCTGGTCGCTTCCGATGACAACAAGTTGTATTCTTTGGCGCAGCGCAAGCGGCCGCCGAATCCTCCACCCAATCCGCCAGGATTGCCGGGCGACTGGCAAGCCATCGAAGCTCCCTTCATTGTCCAACATGGAGAATATTTCTACCTGTTCGTCTCTTTCGATCTGTGCTGCCGTGGGACAAAAAGCAGCTACAAGACGATGGTCGGCCGTTCACGTTCAGTTACAGGTCCTTACCTAGACGCGACTGGCACGCCTATGCTCGAAGGCGGAGGCACTCCGGTGCTGCTCGGAAATCAGCGTTGGTTTGGTCCTGGCGGAGAGTCCATTCGGCAAGGAACCGACCGCGACATCATGGTCTTCCATGCTTACGATGGAACAACTGGCGCGCCATACCTCCAGATTTCAACCATCGATTGGAGCGGTGGTTGGCCGCACGTTGCCTTGGAGGGAGGAAATCCCGCGAACACCCCAAGCAAGTGAGATTGCTACTTCTGAGTGAAGTCACTGCCGTCCCCGGGATCGAGAATTCTGAGCATAGTCCGTTGCTTTTCAGTTTCCTCGTGTTCCAGCCGCGTCGCGATCTGAAGTTGCTCGTTGGATTCCTGTGTGCGACCCAGGCGCGCATACGCAAGCCCGAGATAATAGTGGGCCTCGCGCAAAACGTCACTACTTGCGACTGCGCGCTGGAGAAAATCGACGGCTTCGGCGTACGCCTTCTGTTGAAATCGCAACCGTCCCAAGCCAGCTAATGCGCCGGCGTGTTTGGGATCGCGATCAAGCGCGTGACGTAAGTTCTTTTCCGCAGAATCGAAGTCCTTGGAATCGAGATCCAACAGACCGAGACGAAAATAGGATTCCGTCTGGACGGGTGCCAGGGCAATCGATTTCTCGAATTCCTTGCGGGCATCCTGGGGGCTTTGAAGGGCTACAAGACTCATCCCCAGGGCATAGTGCCCAGCGGCATCGTCGGGACGAAGGTTGAGATAACGCCGGAACTGTTCTTGCGCATCCTGGAACCTCGCCATGTTCAGATAAGCTCGCCCGAGTCCATAGACTGCTTTTTCATCTTTGTCGCGGATCTTCAGAGTCTTTTGGAAGGCTTCGACCGCGTCGGGCAGCAGCGCCATTCGGAGCGCGACCATACCGAATTCAAACTGCACGTCGGGATCCTCGGGTGCCACCCTGCGGGCTTTGATCAACAGAGACAGTGCCTTTTCGAGATCGCTGTCGGAGAGCGCCCTGCGCGCCTGACTGCGGCAGATGCTCACGAGATTCGTGGCCGCGTCAGAGCGTGTCGGATCCAGGCGCAGCCCCTCCTGAAGTTCGCCAACCGAATCCTCTGGATGCCCCATCTGCTCATGAAGCAATCCGAGATGAATATGGGCGCTGGCGAAATCAGGCTTGAGGCTTATCACTTGCTTGAACAGTTCTTCCGCTTCGACGTTTTTGCGCTGCTGTGCGCGGACGATTCCAAGCAAGTCCAAAGCGCGGTAGTCGCTGGGAGAATCGCGCAGGATGGTCTGCAGCTCGTTTTCTGCTTTTTGAAGATTTCCGGTAGCGAGGGCCTGGGCGGCGTCCTGAAATGAAGATTTCGATTGTTGTCCCAGCGTCGGCACGGTTGCTGCAAGAGTAAGAATGAGCAACACGGCAACATTCTTCCTGCCACGCCTGCGCGAGGCGCATCTGGCGCCCAATTGTGCAATCAGCGGCGTGATGTCATTCCTCCTGATTGAGGGGTACGAGCGCGCATCAATTCTTCCGTCAATTTGAATTCAGCCGCGGCTTCCGCAGTTTTTCCTGTTCTCTTGTAAAGCCTGCCTAGCAGGTAGTGCGGAGCACTATTTCGAGGGTCCAGTTTCGCCGCCCTCTGCAGGTGCGGAAGAGCGTCCCCAAACTGTCCCAGCAGAAACTGCGAACGCCCGAGTTCATACTCCGCGACCGGGGATTGCGGTGCGATCGCGAGGGCCTGGGATAACAACGGGATCGCATCGTGCGCGCGATCCAACGTATTCAGAAGCTTTCCCAGATTCAGATAGGGCTGCTCGTTGTGTACAGTTGCGACCTTGTCCAGTTCAATCGCCTTCTGGTAGGCCGCAAGGGCTCCTTCAGTTCGATTCTTAGCTTCCAGGCAGAGACCCAGATTGTCTTCTGCCCTGACGTTGGCCGGATCCTGTCGCAGGACCTCTTCGAAGGCAGCGATTGCGGCATCGAATTGATTCTGCTGATAGCGTACTCGCCCGAGGTGGTAACGGGCCTCTCCGTCGCTGGGATTCATCTGCAGCGATTGTTCCAGGTAACGCGCGGCACTCGTGTAGTCGTTCAGCAGCACGTAGTCGAGGGCGGCGATCTTCAAATCACTTGCTTCGGGGCCCTTCACCTCTGCTGCGCGGGTGAACATCGCAAGCGACTCTTTCGGCTGATCTTGGCGAAACCGCACATATCCAAGAAGGTAGAGCGCATCATCGGACCGGGGGTGCGCTGCGATGTACGTTCCCAACGATGTCGCTGCGTCGGTAAATTGGCTGAGGTTCACCAGAGCTTTGCCCCGATATAGCAGAGCATCGCTCTGCCCGGGAGACGCCTTTTCGCAGTCCGCATATGCTTGAGCGGCCTGGGCCCAGTTTCGTGTACGAAACTGGCTCGCTGCGTCCTGGCAAACATCCGCTGCAGCGTGAACCGCCCCGCTGACCAGGAGAAACGCGGCAAGCAACGCGACTGGTCTGCAAATCTTCATCTCGACGGCTATTTCGCCGGTTCCTCAATCGTAATCTGCTGGTCCCCTTGGACACTCTTCAGAACCTGGCGAATGCCGCTGGGCCACCGGACCTCGATTTGCGGCACCGAATCTGTGACGCCCAAACCGAAATGCAGCCGCTTGTCGCTTGAGGACTGATAGCTGCCGCTTGTCGTAACCGTCGCGGATTGACTTCCCGCAGGAGTCGAGAGTGTGACCTCCGCTCCGATAGCATCGCGGTTGCTCTTAGTGCCGACCAGTTTGAGCGTGATCCAATGATTCGAGTTTGCGGTCTCATTCAATAGAACCCAACTCGGACCATTGATTGAGGTAACGACGGCATCCAGTTTTCCGTCATTGTTGATGTCGCCGATGGCCAATCCACGCGCTGCCCATTCCTGGTGAAAGATGTCACCCGAGGTGGCGGAAACGTCCACAAATTTCCTCCCTTGCTCGTTATGCAGGAGAAGCGGAGGCTCCCGGTAGCGCAGGTTCGGCTCGTTCACCTGTATTGTGTCCATCACGTGCGACTGCGCGATGAACAGGTCCTTCCATCCGTCATTGTCATAGTCAAAGAAACGCACACCCCAACCGGAATGCAGTAACGAAATCGCTCCCAATCCCGTGGACGTAGTGGCATAGTCGAAGCTGCCATCCTTGCTGTTCGTATACAGCGCATACCTCTGATTGGCTAGGTCCGTGATGATGATGTCAGCCCAGCCATCGTTGTTGTAGTCCTCGAAATCCACGCCCATGCCGGCAAAAGCGCTGCCATTACTGTCGAGAGCTGCTCCGGAAGAAAGGCCGATTTCTTCGAAGGTGCCGTTACCCCGGTTGTGAAAAAGGAATTCCGGTATGGAGTCATTAGTCAGAAGAATGTCGGTCCATCCGTCGTGATCGTAGTCGGCAATCGCGAGGCCCAATCCTTTTCCGGGCTTGTCGATTCCCGCTTGCGAAGACACTTCTTTGAATTTTCCGTTGCCTTCGTTGTGGTACAGAAGAACCGATTCTGGTTTGAACAAATCCGGATGACAAAAGGAACGAAAGCCTTCTTCGCGACGACCACAGAAGATGTCGTCAAAATCCCATTTCATATAACGAGCGACAACCAGATCAAGCCGCCCATCGTTGTCATAATCAATCCAGGCAGCGCTCGTGGACCATCCTGAGCCAGCCACTCCGGCCGTATCGGTTACGTCTGTGAACGTACCGTTTCCGTTGTTGTGATACAGGGTGTTCCGGCCGTATCCGGCAACAAAGAGATCTTCAAATCCGTCGTTATCGTAATCGCCGACGGCAACCCCGGTGGAGTAACCGAATCCAGACAGTCCGGCTTTCTCCGTCACGTCTTCAAACGTCCCGTCGGTTTTCTGGTGGAAGAGGCGGTTCCAATACTTTGGATTGTCCTTTCTCGGAATCGTGCCCTTTGGAGTGGGATCGTCGAGGCGGGCGCCGTTCGCGAAGAAAATGTCGAGGCGGTCGTCGTTGTCGTAATCGAACAAAGCCACGCCTGAACCCATGGTCTCAAGCAGGTACTTCTTGCTCGTTGGGGACGACTGCTGCTGAAACCGGATTCCCAGTTTCTCAGTCGCATCAACAAACAGGGAAGAGGCCGGTGAGGGTAGGTTGTTGTTCCCGGCCCCCCGAACGGCAGAAAACATTAGTCCACAGAGCATCGCGAAGCGCGACACCGCGCCGAGACCTGTTCTTCGAAAATGGCCCATGCTCCAGGAACAACTAGCCCAGTGTAGCAATTAAGTCCAGTTTTCATCTGACTCTAAGAAATCGGGCCGCCATTCTCAGGCGGCCCGTCCAGAAACACAATGGCATTGCGGTCAATACTCGAACTTCAGCTGAAGCTGTATCTTGCGCGGCTGGTTTATGTACGCTCCTCCCCCGGTGTTGGAATAATTTAAGTACTGAATCGCGCCAAAACCGCCCGGGATTATGGTCCCTCCCGGCCCTGAGCGATTTGCATCGAAGGGGTTCAAATCAACGGGACGATTCCACAAGTGCCTGTTAAACGCATTCAGGAGACTTATCTGCAGCAGAATGTCCTTACTCTCGGTCAACTTCGTTCGTTTTAATAGATTGAAGTCTTCGTTGAGATACGGCTTCATCCGAACCGCGCCATCCACCCTCGGCATGGTTCCAAACGTGTAAGCTCCCCGCGCGGCGAGGTTGGCGGGAGAGTTCGGATCACTAAACGCGGGGTTCGACAGACCGTAGCTGTCGAGCCCATTGAAGACCGGATCTGTAATCGGGTTGAAGTGCCCACTCTGCCACTGTGAGCTGAAGATTGAACTGCCGGGTACTTGATCGAAGCGAATACAGCCCGCGAAGGCTGGCACTCCAGTTGCGCACCCGAACGCGAGCGGTTGCCCGCTCTCATAGCGCTGAATGCCACTGACCGACCACCCTCCTACCGCCCGGTCTAACGCGCCACCGTGATTGGCAAACTTCTTCCCCTTACCGAAGGGCAATTCGTACACGTAGCTCACGACAAAGTTCTGTGGCAAATCCTGGTTGCTGATGGCCTTATCGCCGCGTGGATTGAATGGATCTTGCGGGGCGCCACCCTGATGCAGCGTAGCGAAGAACGGCAAAGCCGCATCAGCATTGGTCAGGGTCTTGGACCACGTATAAGACGCCATAAGGTTCAGACCGCTGTGGAAGCGTCGGGTCAATTGCGCCTGTAAGGCGTTGTACGTCGACTGTCCAAGATTCTCGAGTTGGCCATCTGTGTTGATCCCGAAGAATTGCGGGAAGGGCACGAGGGCTTGAGCGACGATGAAGTTTGGGAACCCGGCGAACGGAGGAGGCACCGCGGTCTGATTGTTGATTGGTGTCAGTAGAGACGTGCCCATCGAGAAATAATTGGTATGCAAACTGTTCACGGCGTCGTAGTTGGTGCGCAGATGTGTCGAATGTTGCCCGACGTAGGCGATATCGAGAATCAAGTCTTTTGCCACCTCGTGCTGGACCTCGAAGCTCCAGTTTTGAATCATCGGAAGTCGGCCATAAGACGGGTCGATATAAGTCTCTGCCGGACAACAACCTGTAAAATTCTCCTGGGAGGGATCCAGGTTAGGCAGAGTCACGTTCGCAGCGGGTACACCGGAATCGATGGCGTACGCTGGATCAAAGCCATTGGAAGGAGCGAACGGACTGGCTTGAAAACCGATACGGCCGAAGCCGCCAAAGTCGGCGTACTCCAGTCCTCCGTAGATTATTCCGTACCCACCACGAAAGACAGTCTTGTTGTTGAGCATCGACGGCGCCCAAGCGAAGCCTATTCTCGGGCCTATCGCGTTGTGCCAAGTGTCGGCCCAACGCTCACCGCTGACTCCGTTACGCCCGGTGCCTTTCCCCGCAAACACCAAAGCCCCGGGCAGCCCTCCTGCCGAGGGGTTGGGCGCGGTGAGACTAATATTCGAAGTGTTGTCGTGGGCTTCTTTGAAAGGTTGATCGATTTCGTATCGTAAACCCAAGTTCAACGTCAACGTCGGCGTCACTTTGAAACTGTCCTGCACGAATCCCGCAAAATAGGAACGTAGCCACCGCGGCTGACTTTGATAGACCGTGTAACTGGATGAGTCCGGTAGACCCAACAGCATGCTCGCGATGCCAATACCAGTCTGCCCCCTGGTATCCACCGCCTGTTGTCCCACCGCAGCCGTGGGGTCAAAGCCAAAGGTCGAAGTCTGATTGTTGTTGAACGAGTACGTTCCGCTGGTATTCTGGAAATTCAGCGGAGAATACTGCTGATACCACTGCTCGTATCCGAACTTGAAGCTGTGTTTGCCCTTCAGCCAACTGAGGGTCTCATTGAACCGGAAGCCATTGTCGATGGTGTCTCCGTCAACATTGTCACCAATGGAATTCGCGCCCCCTACGTTGATGGTCGGGAACATTCGTCCGCTCGGACCGCCCGTGATTCCGAGGGTCTGGGCCCAGTCTTTGCCACCCCCGAGCCCGACACCCGCACCCACGTTTTTGCTGTTCGTGCGGTTGTAGCCAAGGCTCGTATGGCTCAACATGTTCGCGTTGATTGTGTAGTCGTACCCGAAACGGATGTAATGTGTTCCGAAGAACTGGTTGCGCCCGTAACCCGCGGGTCCTGCGAAAACTGGATTCGTTGAAATGCGAACGTTGTCGCGCGAAGAGTAAGTGAAATACGCTTTACTCTTCTGCGATATATTCTGGTCGATGCGAAATGTGGTGGTGGTGTCGAGGATGGGAAAGCTGAAAGAGAAATTGTAGTTGTTTACAAGACCAGAGGTTTGAGCGTGAGGGTAAAAGGAAAGAATGTTCTGGCCAACTGTAGACGACGGCGTCAGCATGTTACCGGCGAAAGGAGTGCGGCACTGCACGCCATTGACAACTTGGCTGGTGCTCGGGTCGAAGATCTGACCTTGGATGATCTGTTGCCCGGTACAAGGATTGATAATGGGATTGCCGCCGGTATCCGTGAGACCCGCGCCGAGCAGAGCGCTGAAATCGCCATTCCTCTCGGCATCCGTTGGCATGGTTGAAGTTGTTACACCACCTTGCTGCTGACGATACTGTTCCCAGGAGAAGAAGAAGAAAGTCTTGTCCCGTCCATCGTACAAATGAGGGATACGCACCGGTCCTCCCAACGTCAGTCCATAGTCGTTCTGGCGATCTAGCGGGCGTTGGAAGAGCCTGCGCTGATCTGGAGGGAGCCCTTGGGTAGCGAGCTGGTAGTTGAAACCCCATACGTTGGCGTCCATGGCCTCGTTTCTGAAGATCTCATACGCGTTGCCGTGGTATCGATTGGTGCCACCTTTGGTGTTGAAGCTCTCAATCCCGCCCGTGGTACGGCCAAATTCTGCCGGCAGAGTGGAAGTCAGCACTTTAAACTCGCCGAGCGCCTCAACGGATGGCGCCGTTTCGTCAAAAGACGAACCATTTTCCGATCGAGTCGTGCCTGCGCCGTCGAGCAGGACCTCGGTCGCATAGTTTTGCCCTCCGCTGATCTTGGATTCGAACGTGCCTCCATTCCCTGAATCGGATCCCGGACCTACCGCGCCCGGAGTCAAAAAGACGAATGCCTCGGGGGAGCGCATTGCTTGCACCGTACTGCCCAGAGCAAGGGGCAGATCCAGAATCTGTTTCGTGCCGACGACCGTTCCAATATCCGCGCTTTCCGTCTGAATGGTGGGGGCATCCGCACTCACCTGAACAGACTCCGTGACCGTGCCGGTCTGCAATTTGACGTCGATCGCAGCGGTAGTCGCAGTCTGCACTGCGACGCCGGTCAGCGACGCCGTCTTGAATCCCTCTACCGTCACGGTAAGGTCATAGGTCCCGATGTTGACGTTGGGAAGCCTATATGCGCCTGCGGTGCTCGATACAGTTGTGTAGGTGCTGCCCGTATTCTCCTCTCGAGCGGTGATCTTCGCATTCGCGACCACGGCTCCCGAAGGGTCGGTGACCGTTCCCGCGATAGAGCCCTGACTGGTTTGGGCTACAGCGATTGGCAGCAGGATGCTCGTAACGAGCCCAACGGCAATACCACACACGGCGAGGTTGCGCAGGCGCATAGATAGACCTTTCTCCTCAGTTGTGTAGCAAACGTTTACTTTGCAAAAAAATTAAGTCACCAACAACCAGTCAGCTTCCCATTCCCCACCGCGTTCATCGCGCGGGTTGTTGTAACTCGGCGGATCGTCGAAGCTTCCCTTGCAAGTTCTGCGCCTGCTGGGCGTCAGCCTCCTGTTTGAGCCGCATGAAGGAATCCAGCGCCGCTCGCGACTCCTGCGGTTTCTGCTGCCGCCGATAAAGCTGGGCCAGTTGGTAGTAGGATTGTCGCAGCGTCTCGGTAGCGACGTTCTGCGAGTCGCTCACTGCCAATTCAAACTGATGCACGGCATCGTCGAGACTCCCCATCTGCGCTTCTGCGCGGCCCAACTGGTACTCAGCATCCGCCGAGTGAGGAGTGCGCTTTAACACGTCCCCCAGAAGCTTGGCTGCCACCTCGGGCTTCGAACGCTCGATGCTGATTACTCCAAGCTTGTACATCGAATCCGTGCTTTCCGGATCGGCCTCTAACTCCTTCTGAAATTCGGTCTCCGCATCAGCCAGTTTGTTCAGTTGCCAGTAGAGGTTTCCCAACTCTTCATGTAGTCCAGGCTCATCAGGCTTGAGTTTGATCGCCAGTTGTGCTTCGGCACTCGCATCATCCAACCGGTCCGCCTCCGCGAAGGACTGAGCCAGAACCTGATGAACACGCCATGAATCCGGGCTCACTTTGTAGAGTTGCTCGTAGCTGGCTTTAGATACGAGCATATGCGCCCGCCCGCGGTGGTACAGGATGTCAACGTCATCTGGCTTCAGTTTGTTAGCGCGATCAAGGCTGGTAGTCGCGGACGTGGCATCTCCTTTTGCCAATTGCGCAACGCCCAGCCACATAAAAGCATGCGGGTTGGTAGGATCGATTTGCGTCTCGCGCGTTAATGCCGCGATCGACAGGTCGTATTCATTCCGCCGGTAGCGGGCGATCCCAAGAAACAGGTTAGCGCCCCGGAGACGCGGCTTGAGGGCAATGCTCCGGCCCAGAGATGAGGCGGCATCCTCAAAACGCTTCTCTTGCAGGAACACCAACCCGAGATTGAAGTGCGCTTCCGCAAAGCTGGGGGAGAGTTCCACGGCTTTCGAGAAATCCTGCCCGGCGGCCTCGAGATGGCCAGCGCGCATCTCTGCTGTGCCGTCGCGGAAGGCCTTTTCGAACGGCGAAGATTGGGCCCCCGCCAAAGCAGCCAGCAACACAAAGAGACAAGACAGGCACGCCAGGGTGCACTTGGAAGCTGTCATGATTCCCCAAACCCAAAAGCGCAAGGCCTATAAAGTAGTAGAAATCTAGTATCGGGGATTGGAGGCTGTCAAGAAAATTCGGTAAACGATTACTAGACACCGTACGAGGCGCTGTACGGAATGTCTTCGCGGACGCTACTTTTTGGCGGGAAACGCCACCGGTGTTTTGCCCTCCTCAACGACGTACAGGTGGTCTACCTCTGCTGACCAAGGCACGCTTTGAACCGAGCCATCAGGCCAGTGGATCTCGACTTTCTCGACCGTCGTTGCGTCACCGAGTCCGAAATGGACTCTCTGATCGTTAGATGAGGCGAAGCTTCCTCCGCTCAACACGTCTCTCCGTTGTCGCAGTCCTGCGGCCGTCAGGTAGACGGCTGCTCCGACCGCGTCTCGCGGTGCTTTGCCGATCAACTTCATTTCCAGCCAGTGGTGACTATCCTTATTCACGTTGCGCAGCAGCGCCGGTGGGCCGCCCAGTTGATTGATGACGACGTCGATCTTTCCATCATTGAACAGATCCCCAAAAGCCGCGCCGCGCGCCACCATCGTTAACGCCAGTCCAGTACCTCTCACTGGCGGTATCAATTCGAATTTTCCTTTGGTCATACTGTGAAATAACAGTGGCCGCTCTGCAAAGGTTGTTCCCCAGTCGGTCTTGTCCACTTCCGGGTACACGTGACCGTTGGCGATGAAGAGGTCGAGCCATCCGTCATTGTCGTAGTCGAGAAAACCCGTGCCCCACCCAAGGAAGGGGATGGTGGGTTCCGCAATTCCAGCGGCATAACTCACGTCCGTAAAATTGGCGTCGCCCTCGTTTCTGTAGAGCGGGTTGTAGTCGTCCGAGAACACCGTATGGTAGAGATCCAGCCAGCCATTGTTGAGATAGTCGCCGACGGCGATTCCCATGGACGCGGTCTCTTTCCCGTCTTCGTTTAGAGCGTATCCCGATGGGTAGCTCGCATCTTCGAATGTTCCGTTGCCCTTGTTAATGTAGAGATAATTGGGAGTGGAGTCGTTGGCGACGGCGAGGTCGGGTTTGCCGTCGTTGTTTAGGTCTGCGAAGACGGCAGTCAGTCCATAGTAAGCATTCTTGTCCGCAACTCCGGCCTTCTCGCTTACATCGGTAAACGTCCCGTCTCCGTTATTGTGAAACAGATGATCGCTTTCTCCCGTCAGGCCACGCGGCCCGCACATGACCTTGATACCGCGAAACTCGCAAGTCGGAAAAGCAACGGCCGCCGTGCCGGGGACGGGAGGTTGCTGGAAATCATAGTGCACATATCCGGGAACGAACAGATCCAGCCGGCCATCGCCGTCGTAATCGCCAAAGGTCGCTCCCGTGGACCAGTTACCCAGCGCAACTCCTGCTCGCTCGGCAACATCGGTGAAGGTCCCATCGTGGTTGTTGTGGTAAAGGCGATTCTTGCCAAAGTTCGTAACGTAGAGATCGGGCCAACCATCGTTGTCATAATCGCCGACCGCAACTCCGAAACCCCAGCGATCGTTGGTCACGCCAGCTTTCAGGGCTACATCAGTGAAAGTTCCGTCATGATTATTGTGAAATAGAGCAGCGTGAGGTGACGGAGCCTTTCCGTTTTCGACATCGTATGTGGAGCCGTTGACCAGATAGATGTCGAGCCAACCGTCGTTGTCGTAGTCGAGCAGAGCTACACCAGAACCGACGGTTTCGATGATGAATTGCCGTTGCGCCGTTCCCATCTCGTGATGCCAACTCGTAAGACCTGCTTGTTTCGCAACGTCTTGAAAGATCACTGGTCCGCTGTCAACGAATCCTCCGGCGGTAATCGGACGCTTTTCCGTATCCAATACAGCGCCGTGAGCGCCACCGGTAGATACGCCACTCTGCACGTGCGGAGACTGCGACGCCGATGCGGTCGTTTGCGCGCACAGAGGGCGACTATCTCCAACGCTGAGCCAAATCCATACAAGGAGAGCGAAGAACGATGGTTTCCAAAGTCGACAATTACGACACATTTCCAGCAAGTATATCTGCGAATCCGTCTTTCATCGCCGCTGAGGGCGTCCAGACTATGGCTGGATCTCCGGCCAGCCGTTGGGCCAAGTCAAGGAGTTCACAAATACGAAGGCGGCGCCGTCGGTAAGATGAAGCGCGTGAAACGTAATGAGCTCCCCGTCCGGTGAGTCTAGGTCCCCACAATTTGCGTTACAATGCTTCGGAAAATTCCACCGACCGGTTCCGCTGCCGGACCCGAAATCTGGCGTTGCCACAACTAGTCTCGAATGTCTTGGCATTTCCGATTAGCCGTCATGAGTTGTTTACTCCTTAGTGCTCTGCTGGCTTCTACCGCGCTTGCTCACGCTCTGCCTGCGAGCACCACTCACCTGCAAATCATTGTTGTCTCGTCACAGAAAGAGGCGGAACGGGTTCTTGAGCAATTGAGACATGGGGAAGATTTTGCTGCGCTGGCAACGAAACTTTCGACAGACAGCACCGCCGCTTATGGCGGGGACATGGGACAAGTTGATCCTTCCACGCTGCGGAGTGAAATCCGTGATGCCGTGCAGAACCTGCAACCTGGCCAATTAAGTCCCGTAGTTCGCTTGCCTTCGGGTTTCGCCATCTTAAAGGTGATGGCCGAGGGCGTGGCGGCAACGACGGCGCCCTCCTCGGCGATAGATAACAATCGCATTCTTCCTCACACCGCCGCTGGAACCATCCGTTATCAGCAGCCAGTGGGAGGCAAGGGCGAGGCAGATCTTGGTTTTCGCAGCGTTCCCAAACCCGAGGGTTGGAGCCAGGATCTACAGACCATGTGCAGAATCCGCCAGCAGTCGCTGCAAACCGTGATCGACGTCGCGCGTGAAAACCTGGATCCTTCCAATCCGGAAGGTTCGGCCTCTCACCAACCGCTGGATCGCATCCAGATGCATTACGCGCTCGCCAATCTCCATGCTTACAAGGGCGAGATGGAGCAGGCAGTCGAACAATGGCAGCAGGCATACACCATCGCGCAAAATGAAATGCCCGCAGCAATGCCGGACCTGGAAGAGGCACTGGGCATCGCCTACCTGCACAAATCGGAGATGGACAACGATGTGTACCGGCACCCTGGAGAGCGCTGCATTTTCCCCCCGCGATCCTCTATCCGCTACGATAAAACCGAGGCTTCGGAAAAGGCAGTAGAGTATCTGCTGAAAGTGCTCGCTCGCAAACCCGATGCGGTGGATGCGAAATGGGAACTCAACTTGGCGTACATGACACTTGGGAAATACCCGGACGGAGTGCCGAAGCGATACCTGATCGCGCCTTCGCTATTTGATTCACCGGAAGAACTGCCTCGCTTTCACGATGTCGCGTCGGAGGCCGGGATCAATTTGTATTCCATGTCTGGCGGCCTGATTGTCGATGACTTCGAAAACAACGGATTGCTCGACATTGTCACCTCCGACTTTGGCCAGTGTGCTCCCATGCATTTCTTTCACAACAACGGAGACGGAACTTTCACCGACCGCACAAAGCAGGCGGGGTTGAGCGAACAACTTGGCGGGTTGAACCTGGTGCAGGCCGACTACAACAATGACGGCTGTACCGACATCCTGGTCCTGCGGGGAGCATGGGAGTTCCCGCAACGAAAGTCTCTGTTGCGCAACAACTGCAACGGAACCTTTACCGACGTTACCGCTTCAGCGGGGCTGGCTGAACCCGCAAGCAGCACGCAAACCGCCGTCTGGGCTGACATCGACAACGACGGCTTCCTGGATTTGTTTGTAGCGAATGAAGACCGTCCCTCTCAGCTTTTTCACAACCGCGGCGATGGCACGTTCGAGGATATTTCCCACAAAGCTGGCATTGATCGGACTGCCCACAGCAAGGCAGTCGTCGCGGCGGACTATGACAATGACGGTTACGTCGATTTTTACGTATCCAATTTGAACGGTGACAATTTTCTGTATCACAACAATCACGATGGAACTTTTTCTGAAGTGGCAGCGCAGGCTGGCGTCCAGAAACCCTGGCAGAGCTTCCCGGCCTGGTTTTTCGACTACGACAATGACGGCTGGCCTGACATCTTCGTAGCCGGCTACTACGTCTCGGTTGACGAGACCATTCGCAGCTATCTGGGAATGCCCCCCAATGCAGAGACGCTGAAGCTATATAAGAATCTCGGCAATGGCACGTTCCGCGATGTAACGGCAGAGGTTGGGCTCAACCGGGTTTTGATGCCCATGGGCTCGAACTTCGGCGATATCGATAATGACGGCTATCTCGACATTTATCTGGGCACAGGCAATCCGTCGTACGGCTCCGTGCTTCCCAACGTGATGTTTCACAATAAGGAAGGCAAGTTCTTCACGGATGTGACCGCCACCACCGGAACCGGGGAACTGCACAAGGGACACGGAGTTGCGTTTGCCGACATCGATCGCGATGGAGACGAAGACCTACTGACCGAGACCGGTGGCGCAGTTCCGGGTGATGCGCACGCCTTTCGGCTCTTTGAAAACCCGGGCAACGGGAACGACTGGATCAATCTGAAATTGGTTGGGGTGAAAAGTAACCGCTCCGCCATTGGGGCGCGCATCAAAGTTAGCGTCGAAAACGGAGGCACTCGTCGTTCGATTTATAAAACCGTTGGCAGCGGAGGGTCGTTCGGCGCTTCTCCACTGGAACAACATATTGGACTGGGGAAATCCGCACGCATTCTGGATTTGGAAATCTGGTGGCCCGCCAGCAATACCAGACAGCATTTCGCCAACGTTACCAGCAATCAATTTGTGGAGATCCAGGAATTTGAAAAGACCTATAAGAGATTGGAGCGAAAGGCTGTGCATTTGGGAGGTTCTACCCAAATGGGTCAATCATCGGCGTCACAAACGACGGCGAATCCATCGACGCACTGAGTCGAATGAATACAATCTTCAAGACGAACCAGCGAAACCGAACCCTCCTAAAGATTTCGGTCTGGCTCGCCTTTGCCAGCTTGGCGATCTGTCAGCAACACTACTCCGCCCGGGGAATGATCCTGAAGATTGACATCGCCCACCGGTCGATTCTCGTATCCTGCGACGCCATACCCGGCTACATGGAAGCGATGACCATGCCCCTACTGGTGCGAGGACAGGACGCGTTCGCCACCTTGAAGCCCGGAACCCTGATCGACTTCAGCCTGGTGGTCGAGAAAGATTCCGCCTTTGCCGATTCGATTCGAGTCCACACCTATCAGGGTCTTGAGCCCGACCCCCTGTCGGCACGCCGTCTGGGCCTGCTTAACAAACTTGCGCGTGCCTCCACCAAGTCTCTGGGATTGGGGGATGCCGTACCGGATTTCAAGCTCACCGGGCAAGACGGACGCCCTGTCACCTTGTCGGATTACAAAGAGAAAGTCATTGCCCTGAACTTCGTTTACACTCGATGCGCGCTGCCCGACTTCTGTTTTCGAAGCTCCAACAACTTTGGCAATCTACAACGGCGCTTTCGAGATCAACTCGGCAAGCAGTTGGTTCTCCTGACGGTCACTTTTGATCCAGCCCACGACTCCCCTGACGCTCTCGCGAAATATGCCAGGATCTGGAAGGCAGACCCTCGCGGCTGGCACTTTCTAACCGGCCCGGCTAGGGATGTTCAGCGTGTTTGCGACCGATTCGGCGTCGACTTTTTCCCCGACGAAGGCCTAATGGACCACTCTCTCCATACCGCTGTGATAGACCGCCGCGGACGCCTGGTTGCCAACCTGGAAGGAAACGAATTCACCGCCGAACAACTCGGTGATCTCGTAAAAACCGTTTTGACGGAAAAGCCTCTGAGCTTCCCACCTAAGTGAATCTAAAATGCCGGCAACATAGGATAGTGTTCTGACCATACACACCACTTCTGCTTTGGTCCGGATCAGGAATCGAAGCTGGAAATAGATACCGACTACTGGCGCCTCGCGAAGTCCCTTGAATTCGAGTCCTACAGCACCCGCGGGAACCGGGACCCCTATCAGTGGGGCCTCGCGGATCCCGGAATGATGCGCTACAACAATGCAAGTCGTCGCAACTTCCATCGGGGTTTGGAAATGTGGCTGGAACTCGATGAGGCAACTCGGCAGGAAGAAGCTCTGGCTTCTCAGGAGGAAATCGGAACGCCTGCCCATGCCGCGGAGCCTATAGACCCCTCGCCAGACGAAAAGCCATCGTTGGTCGAGTCTCCAACCGCCGAAGAAGAGGACACCATGTCTGACTTCTACATCCCGCGCACGGACATCTGTGATCTTAATGCCGGCAATGATCCTGATCCCATTGGGGATGAACTGCCGTCCGTTCCAAGCTCAGTCAGTGCCGCACCGGCGCTTACCGAGCAGTCCGACGATCCTGCGCCGCACTCTGCTGAAGGTAATGTGGAAAACAGTGACGGCACGTCTGACGCCGACTCGACGAAGGCGGCCTGAGGCAAAGATGCTAAGCAAAAGGAACATCTCGGCGCGCCAAGTAGAGGGCAATCAGGGCAATGCCCGTAGATCCACCGGTCCCAAAAGCGCGCGCGGAAAAGCGCAAAGTCGAAGAAACTCTCTGCGGCATGGACTCACTGCGTCCGCAGTTCTGTTCGGGGTCGACGGAGTGCCGACAAACTCTGCGGTTCGGCGACTGTGGGAGCGCCTCCGAAATGAAGTCGATCACGAGGATAAGGAAGTGGACTCTCTCATCGAAGAGGTCGCGACTGAGTGGGCGCACCAGCTGCCAGCTGTCGAACTGGAAAATAACCGATGGAAATCGGCTGTCGATGACGGCTCGGTGGGGATCCGATTGCGCAGCCTGAATCGCCACCGCTCGAGAAGTCAACGAACACTACTGAGGCTGTTGGAACGGCTGCGGCAAAAGACGCTGCCATCAGCGCCCCGCCTGCGTCCATCGGACGACCGCTACAACTATTATGGAGACACGAGCCACTTCCGTGTCGCCGCCGTCTGGATCCCCTTTGGCACCTCGGCCGCAGACTCTCGCGCCGAAGCCTCTGAAATCTTGTTTGGGGCCGAGCCAGCGAATTTTGGTATTTCATCCCCGAGGAACAGACCGTCAACCTAGTCACAGAAGGCATGAACAACCGCGATATCGCGCGCGAGTACCGATCCCCGAAGGCGCCATTTCGCTCCCGGTGGAGGGCTTCGCTGTTCCAACCCAAGCTCGCTTGTAGTCCAGTCAGGCCAGGAAGTCGGTCCCGCCCCGGGCTTGTTAATTCTGTTCCATTTTGCGGGGCTCGGTTGCGACCGGGCCGCCGCTGGTAGTAAACTAGCGCTCCGAAACGCCTGTCCCGGCTTGGAATTGTGGGTTTCGCCAGCCAGTAGGGATGTGCGCTCAGCTTCCCCCTCCTTCTTACGGAATCTAGCTCTCCATGGCTACGAGCGTGCCCTCGAAAATCGGGAAGTATGACGTGGTCGGAGTCATCGGCCGGGGCGGGATGGGGATCGTCTACAAAGCCATCGACCCACGGCTTGATCGCGAGGTAGCGATCAAGATGATGACCGGGGGATTCG
>Ga0210409_10002439_pt1 | contig 22067 bp, 22 predicted proteins | sample IncBWH17MmetaG_FD_161649 | JGI IMG/M metagenome (GOLD analysis project Ga0210409, IMG submission 161649) | Forest soil microbial communities from Barre Woods Harvard Forest LTER site, Petersham, Massachusetts, United States - Inc-BW-H-17-M | ecosystem: Environmental > Terrestrial > Soil >...
GAGACCGGCCGTAAATCCAAGTACTCGCCAGTCCGTTGCGAGACCAACGAAGATGTGGCGTACATCGCCTTCCCCGCTGAGATACCGGACGAGGAAGGAACTCAGGAGGCGAGCCAACACCATTCCAAAGGGAGCCCCCAGCAGCGCGAGAAGGATGCTCTCGGTGAACAACTGGCGGACAATGCGTCCTCTTGCCGCGCCGAGCGCGATGCGTACGGCAATTTCTTTTTCTCGCGCGCTGGCGCGAGCCAGCAACAGGTTCGCCAGGTTTGCACATGCGATCAGCAATACGAGTCCCGTGATCGCCAGCAGCAGCCATAGAGGCGACTCGTACTGCTGCCGAAGATTGGACACCCCTGTGCTTCCCGGATACGCTTCCAGTTTCTTCTGCAGGTATTCTTTTCGGGCTTCCGCCTGGTACACGGGCGGCAAAGTTTCCTGCATGAGTCCCGGAGAGATTGCCTCGAGTTGTGCCGAAGCCTTGTCCAGGGTCCATCCCTGCTTTAGTCGACCCATGGCCACCAGCCACCACCCGTGGGGCAACACGTAAAGGCTGCTCTCACCGGCGATCGTTGGTTCAGAGCAGATCAGGACGGCGACATCGAAGCGGTGACCGACGTCGACCCCATGAAAGTTCGCTGGAGTTACGCCGAGCACCGCGAAGGGGTGGCCTTCCAATTCGAGTGTCTTGCCGATCGCACTGGCCTGTCCGCCAAATTCGCTCTGCCAAAACTCGTAGCTGATGACGGTGCCGGGCGCGCCACAACCCGCGCGATCATCTGGGCGGTGAAATACCCGCCCCAGTATCGGCTGAATCCCGAGCACATCGAAAAATTCACCGCTCACCCATAGGCCCTGCGCGTAACGCACTTGCCCGCGCGTCGCCAGATTGAAATCCTCGTTGCCGAATGCAAATACGCCGCTGAACCCTTGCTGCTGCGCACGGATCTGCTCCCACATCTGGTTGGTCACGTATCCGTAGCGACCGTGGTGCCGGCCTGTGACATGGAAATCTGTTGGCCGGATCACGGTTAATTCTTCCGGATGCGCCACTGGAAGAACTCTCATCCTCACTGCATCGATGAGCTGAAAGATAGCCGTATTTGCCCCAATGCCTAGCGCCAGTGAAAGTACGCATGCTGTCGTGAATCCCGGGTTCAATCGTAATGTGCGCGTGGCGTAGCGCAGGTCCTGCCACAGGCCTGACCAGATATCGCTGTCCTCACCCGTCCCAAGCTCTACCGGGTCGATCCAGCGCTCCTCGATCTTTCGCAGATCGCCCGCAAGATCGCGTCCCTCCAGTTCCTCAATGATTTCACGCTCTGCTGCGTCTTCGGTGGCGCCGTTCGACAACTGTGCCTCGTACCGGTCGCGCAGATGCTGCGAGATCTCATCAACGATCTCGCACTCGCGCATCGGCGAAAGTCCGCAGTCGCGGAGCCGATCACGCACCATCTTTTTAAAATCAGGCATGGCTTACTCCAGTAATCCGCTGCATCGCGGCCACGAACTCTGCCCAAGTCCGCCGCTGTTGCTTTAGCATCGCCTTCCCGGCTGGGATTAACCGGTAATAGCGCCTCCGACGCTGACCGGGTTTCTCGACCCATTGACCTTCGATCCACCCGCGCTTCTCCAGTCGGTACAGCAGGGGATAGAGAGAGGCCACATTGAACTTGAGCGTACCGGCCGAACGCTGCTCGATAAGTTGGCTGATTTCGTAGCCGTGGCGGGGCCGGCCTTGCAACAGAGAGAGGATCAGCAGCTCCGCGCTTCCTTTCTTCAATTCCCGATCAAAGCCCGCATTCGTTAGCGCCATATATGTTTATGACATATATGCCTATGCCGAATTAGTTGTCAATCAAAGAATGAGATCCTCAGTGGCGCATGGACACTGGCCGATGTGAGCTATAGTCGTGGAAGAGGGGAAGGGATCTGGCTCTCGCCCGCGCGGCCCCTCCCTCCACTTCGGCCTAAACGCTCCGCCTTCGGCGTCGCAGGCCTGCGTTCCGGGAGGGGTCGCGCACAACACGCCGTCATAGGTTTCAGCAACTAGCCGAATTCGAATCGAATGTTTGCCTCTTGCCAAACAGATTCCACCTAACTATCAATCTCCTCCCGCATGGCGTCCCAGGAAAAACGCCGCGGACTGGTTTGCCCGTTCGAGTGCTCGAAGGGCACCAGGAGTCGCTACAATTCGGCCAAGTGAAAATGCTTCAATCATGAGAGAAGGCCAGAAAATCAAACTACAGGAACAACCGTTCCATGTTTTGTCTTTCCTGTTGCGGCGACCGGGAGAGATGGTCACGCGTGGTCGCCATGGTGATGCGCGCGGCTATGCTTCAGACAGCGATCGGTCTGTGCGCCATCGGCATCCCTGTAGCCTGGTTCTGCGTCCGCCACATTCAATCCCCCGTCGCTACCCTGACGCTAACCGCAGCCGCAGCCGCAGCAGGACTCATCCCCGCCTAGCGAGCGGCCTCCACCAATCCTTCACAAGCCCTGAGAACCGAGTAACAGAGTTTGGAGATGCTACCCGCCATGCTGTATCACGTTATTAAAGATACGAATCACAGGTCGTACAAAGCTAATGCAAAACTTTTTAGGTTCTAAAAGATCGGGTTATCGGATTGCGCTCAGAACCTTGGATTTGGGGACAAAGATGGAGTAGCTGGAGCCCCTGCGTCAGGGAGCGTTGCACAGGGCCGAGGAGTTGAGCGATGATGCGCTTACTGCTATCGAGCGGACTTTCTAAAGTGGCACAGGCGGGATCTATCGAGCGCGCAGAGGCTCGGCCACAAATCACTAGATAATATGTCGAAGACGTAAACTACCTTGAACCAGATGCGCTTGATCTCGCCTTCGCTACCATCCGCCGTTTTCGTCTTGTCCTTGAAGAACATCGGCGCAAGTATGGCAATCCCCTTCTCGCCCTTACGAACATAGCGCCCACATTTCAGCCAGGTATTGAAACCACCCACGAAGCTGGCGTCTGGCCGCTTTCGCCAGATCAGCATCTGGTTGCCCCAGCAATAATCCCAGAAGGCCGCTGAGGTCTTGAGGTAGTTACGGAACAGCTCAGACTGTCTCGCGGCATCGGTCTCGTTAGCGAGGTGCTCGATGGTCTTGCGAATCCCTGCGCTCAGTTCTCCTGCATTGCGACATCGATCGGAGTTCTGGAGAAAATAAGGCCTTCTGTTCCTCGTCGTCCGAAACAGGAAGCCCCAATGATCGATCTCGTGCCTCGACTGCTCACTTCAGAACACAAACCGCAAGGCAAACTGCATGAACCGCGGCGTGGTCAGGGTTGAAGTGTATCTTCCGAACTGCGTGGGGTCGTCCGACAGCGAAGGTTGAGCCGCCCGAACGTCGTACCGAACCGAGTTGGTGGCATTGAATGCCTGCCAGCTGAACTCCAGTCGCCGCCCCTCTCCAAGCGAGAAGTTCTTCGAGACGCCGGTATCGATGTTGAACATACCCTGGCCAATCACGTTGTTTCGCACGCCCGATTCCCCCGGCCACTCTGGCCGGAACGCCGCCTCGGCTGCTGCCGGATCGGCGAAGATGTTGGGCCCAACGTCTTCGCCATTGACAAACGCGTGCTTAGGGTTGGATGCCTTCGGAGCCGGCCCATTCGGCATGGCATCGCCTTCGATGTTCCAGTTTGTCGCCCAGGTGAATCCGTTGTCAATCGTGATGGGGAAGCCGCTGGTCCAGCGGAAGATGCCCGACACCTTCCAGCCCCCGATCAAGGCGTTGAGCACTGGGTTGATGTTGTCCATGAACCTCTGGCCTTTGCCAACGGGAAGGTCGTAGATGACGTTCGCGTTGACCTGGTGGAAGGCGTTGAAATCGGACAACCCGCGCAGCGACAGCGGATCGTAAGAGTTGATGACGATGCCACCGCCGTTCAGATCGTTGCCCGTTCCACCCGTTCCTTCATACGGACCGATGCGCTCGGCCGCCGACGCCTCGTCAAACGATTTCGACCATGTGTAGTTGAACTGCCCCTGCAGGTGTGACATGCGGACGCTGTAGGTTACCTGCAGCGCGTTGTAGTCCGACGTTCCGATGTTCCGCCACGAATAAAGCGAGCTGAACTGGTCATGGTAAAAGGCGTACGGCCCGAACTTGCTGTTGGGTAGCCCTGGGCTCAGGCCGGTGATGGCATCGGGTAAGTCCATTTCGAACAGCGAGAACGTTTCGTTGTGCGGGAAGCAGTTCCACAGTTCGTAAATGTTTTGCGTGGCTGTCGGAATGGCCGGCAACGCGCCGGGAGCGCAATTGTCGCCGCTGGGGTTGGTTGCCGTTTGGTTGTTCTGGCCCAAAGCACTCTGGACGGCCGCACCTGCCCAGGCAGGAAACACATTCTCGAAGAAAGGGACCGGCTGGATCGAGTTGACATCCGTCCCGCCAGCCGCCGCCTTCGACAGCATCGTGGCAGCCGTGAAATATCTGGTATTGCTGGCAGCATCCTTCAAGTTGACAGGCATGGCCAGATCCACCTGCAACGGCAGCCGCCGTCCGACGCTTCCCACATATGCCAGTTGCAGCGATGATCGCGAATTGAGCTGTCGCGAGAGAGTGAAATTGAACATGTGCGTGTAGGGCGTCTTCACACTCTGGTCCAGACCCCAGTTAATGGCAAACGCAGTGTTGCCCGGAGTGTACGGGAAACCGCCCGCCGGCGCCGGTCCAAACAAGCATCCCGGATCATTGATCGACGGACACGGCTGCGGCAAGCACGATTGGCCCGAGGATCCCGGGATCAGGCAGGTGAACCGAGGGGCATTCCCTGGCGACACCACACCCGCCGGATTTCCCAGAATCGTGGAAAGACCAAACGAGCCGTTCTGGTCAAAGCTGTTGACGACTGGGATGCCAAAGTGGTCATACACGAGGGTGTAACCTCCGCGGATCGAGAATTCATCTTTCTTTCCCAGAACCTTGGAAGCCCAGCCGTCGCCAGTGTCGGGCGACCAGGCTACGGCGACACGCGGCGAAAAGTTCTTGTGGTCCCAATTCCATAGGCCCGGCCCATGATTCTTGGGGCCGCCGAGGACAAAGGTGAGTTCGCCGGCGCTATTGGCCGGTTGCCCGGCAGTGGCGAGAGCCGCGCTGGAATTGAACCACGTGGCGGCATTGCTTCCGGCGGCACAACCGCCGCTGGCAGCCTGGATGCACGGCGCTACCTGATATCCATTGGTTTCATACGGCGGTGCTTCCAGCACCCACCGCAGTCCATAGGTCACCGTTAAGTTCCGCTTAACCCGCCACGCGTCCTGGCTGAAAAACTCATAGTCGTTGATCGCGTAACGGCGGTTGATGGGCGTACCCTGGGCCACGGCGGTGCCGTCGCGCGAGAAGTTATAGTGACCGTCGCCCTCCGGAAAAATTCCCATCGCGATCGTAGTGGCGCTGTCGTAGTTGGGTCCGAAGTTGCTGTCCACCGCGGGATAACCGTTGTTGCCCGGATCCAGCGGGCTGGAGGTGCCGGCAATTCCACCGGTATTCAGATACACGGCGTTCGTCCGGACATCCGAGAAAGAGTTCTGCAGGCTGGTGTGATCGGTGCGAATGAAAAACAAATCGGTGCCAAACTGAAACGTGTGATTGCCTCGGGTCCAGTTTAAGCTGTCGCTGAACTGATTCACCGGAACAAACGAGGCGACCGAGCGCGGGTTAAAAGGGACGAAGGGGGTGAGGCCGTCCAAAAGAACCGCAGGATAAGGGAAGCTTCCACCGGTCCTCCCACCTTGGCGGATGTAGCCCCACCGAAAATCGTTGATGAGCTTGGGCGAGATCAGCGACGTAAGTCCAGCGGTCACTCCCTTGCTGTCGTCCAAGAACGTGGTTGCTGGGGTTTGATTTGGAAATTGCGGCGACCCGGGTTCTTTGAAATTCTGCGTCTCGGCTCGAGCGAATAACGTTTCCGAGCCATTCGCCGTGATGTGATAGTCGAACCGGGCAAGGTAAGTGTTGAAGATGCGGTCCGAGGTGGGCGCAAAACGGTAGCCGAGCGTGTTGAAGCCGTCCCCTGCATTTTCATTAGAGGTCGGGTATCCATCGAGAACGGCCTGAACTGCCGGGCTGATTCCGATCCCCTGAGGATCCATTCCCTGGATCTGTTGGTAATTGAGGCCATAGTAACCGGCCTGCACGGGGTATTGGTTTTGATCTGATCCGAGGACGCTACTGGCGGGACACTGACTGGCGACGGCACACTTGTACACAAGCGCGCCCGCTCGCAGCGTTGCGCTGGGAACCGTCCTCAATACGCTACTACCCTCGGCGTCACGCCGTCCTTCATAGTTGGCGAAAAAGAAGAGCCGGTTCTTCATGATCGGGCCGCCGACACTTGCTCCGAATACGTTGCGCAACAACTTAGGGGCTTTGTTGGGCTCGCCGCTGCTGATCTGGGAGGCCTTCAAGAACGGGTCGTTGGCGCTGAAAATCGTGTTGCGGTTGTACTCGTACACCGATCCGTGGAACGCATTCGTGCCGCTCTTGGTCACCAGCGACACCTGCGCTCCACTGGAATATCCGACGTCGGCATTTGAGTTAGCCGTGGTGACCCGGAATTCTTGCAGTGAATCGGGCGGCGCATTCAACACGCTGTTGAACGCATACCCAAAATTCTGGTCGTTGACTCCAATGCCGTCGAGCGTGACGTTCGACTGATCGCTGCGCGTGCCATTCACTGCGCCGCTACGTGTGTCCGTATCCTGGTTGATCTCCGTCCCGAGGTACGCCACGCCCGGCTGCAGGCTCAGAAGGTAAGTGACATTGCGGTCAGCAATAGGCAACTCCGCAATCTGCGCCTGCTCGACCACGTTGCCCAGTGTCGCATCGGTGCGATTGATGAGGGGCGCTTCGCCTTCCACATTCACTTCGGTCGTCCCGCCCGTGACTTGAAGTTTGATGTTGACGGTGGAGGGTAATTTGACAACGAGCGTAATCTTGGTGACCACATAGTTTGCAAAGCCCTTGGCCGCCGCTTCTAGCTTGTAATCCCCCGGAGGCACTTCCAGGAACTGGTAAAGTCCTGAGGCATTGCTGGTCGTATTCCGCCGGAACCCGGTAGCGGTTTCGGTCAGCGTGATATCCGCTCCGGCCACCGTCGCGCCCGAGGGGTCAGTCACGCTGCCGTTCAACTGACTGGTTGCTTGCGCCGCCGCCCACTGGCTCAAAAGCGCCCAAGCAGCACACACCACGAGCGATCGCCTCGCTGCTTGCCCAACTCGAATGCCGAATTCGTACCGCCGCTCCTGCCTGCCGCTAGCCTGCTGATAGATTCGTGTCATCGCAATAGCCCCCAAAGGCAACGGACCAGAAAGATGTCAGAAGAAACACTCCTTCATTCTTCTCACAGCGCCCGCTGGTGCCTTTTCGATTCCCTGTGCTTGTTCTGGATCGAGCGGATCCGACAGTGCCCGCACCGAGTGGCGCGGATTATACCTGAACACCGGATCAATGATCATGCAGAAAAAATGATCCGTGTGCGGCATTGTTTGTTATGCCACAAAGAACCTTATGGTGCCCCCAGACCATCGGTTATTGAGTCAACGCAACAGGTAGCTTCCCCCCCGAAAAACTACCGCTGATAGCCCAGCCCCGACTCCAGTCGGGGCTTTTAGTCAGCGCTTCCTTCAGACTCAACTATCCTTTGTCGATGAATGGACCTTCAACACTAATCACAAACTCTTTGGGGGCACGTTCCTCGACCTGAAAGTTTTTCCCGTGTGTGTAGGTGCCCATCTGGAGTGTTGATTTCAATACGCTTGTCGGTGCTAAAGGCGCGCCGCATTTTGCGGTGCTGGCGAAGATCTTTCAGGACGGCGTAGTGCAGCGCCCATCGACCATTACCGGAGCGAAGTATAAGCAGGTTTCCGCCGCCTACTTCAATGCAGTGAACTCCGTAGTCTGCGGACTAGACCATTCTTTTTGCGATAGAGATCAGGCATCACAGGGGCTGCGAAGTCGCCGACGCGCGGAGTGAATGACTCTCATCTATAAGGAAGCCAACAAACTCACGAGCAACACCGACAATGCGATCTTCGTCTCTGTCGCGCGTAAGGGTCTTGTCCACAGCGTCTTCGCCGGGCCTGTAGACGCTACTTTTCGGCCATACGATCTTGCAAGATCCGCAGAAGCTTCGTGCGCGTTGGGGTAGACAGGTGATCGTGAAAAAACATCGATACCTTGTCTCCGAGCGTCCGCGTTAGCAGGCGTGTGAACAACGGAATAGCCTGCCCTATGGTTGCAGATCGAAACGCCTGCTCAAGTTTCCTCGCTCGCGCGCCAAATCCGGCAACGTCATCGGCAGCGTACCGTGGTTGCAACAGGCTAATCAAATAAGAATCAGGAAGAGGCGCACTTTCCTCCTGAGCGGTTGCTCGGTCGGGAGTTGAGGGGAGTTCGGGCGAGTCGGGCCAACGCCGACGACTCTTGGGCGATATCCCATCGGCTATTGACAGCCGACCAATGTCTTGGCGGTATAGCGGACTTTCGGCGACTGTCTGGAACAACGCGCCGATCTCGGACGTGTCTATGTGTTTTCTCATTCCTTCGGTTTTATGTAACTCAAATCTCCTCGCCTGTTGGAGCGCAGCTTTATGGATCTTGCCGGTCGTGTTGTAATTCGGATCCGCAGCAGCAGGTATGTGGCTTCGGCGATGTAAGCAGCCGCCTCGTTGCCCAGTGCAGTAATTGTCACGCGCTCCATGTCTTTAATAGCATGCGTGCATTCATGAATTAACATTGCCCGGTCATCAAGGCCCGCGGGGGAATTGGCGCCGTACCGCGTCGCTATCGTATCGGTTGCAGGATCATACGTAGACTTGTTGGGGTCTTTGCCATCCACCACGAGGATCTGCTCGTCTTCGATCAGATCACGGATTGTTTCATACGCCTCGACCCGGATGTGAAAGTCGTCCACAAAAAAATCCATCCTTCGCAGAAGCGGATCGGAAAGGCTTTGACGACATCGAATTCTCCGAGAGCCATGATGAGTGCTCCCTTCTCCTATGGGTGCCTAAGGTTATTTCTGAAAGGAAACAGTACAGGCTCCCAGAACATTGGCAAGGTCGATCTTGCTCCAGAGGCTGCTCGAACTCGACGTTCAGAAGATGCACAACGGTTACCATCTGATCGGCGGCCACGGCCAGCCGTTACACCTGGTCACAGCTTGCAACAATTTGCGCGAAGACTAAGGACGCCCCGGAGGGAAGGAAAAAACTTTTTCTGTGCGCGAGTTTGCCTGTTCCCGCTGGCATTGTCAAGGTTTTAGACGGAAGGGGTGACGTACCATTACTGGCCAGTCTCACAGGAACACGGTAGACGATGAGCACGCGCCAAAGCGCCTGTAAGACCTTCCGTTTCTCGCGTCTGTGCCCGTCGGCTCATTTCCCCAAAAACTTTGTGGAACTATTCTCCCGTTCGCAACGAAGACAATATGAAGGGTCACTGCATCGAACCTGAAGAGAGATGGAAATCCCCCACGAGCTCTCGACCCACTCCGACGCCGAACTCTTGCGACTCGCCGTAGCTGGGGAAGAAGAAGCCTTCTTGCTACTGTACGGAAGGCTGAAGGCCGGGATTTTTCGCTATGCGTTCTATATGACCGGCTCGAAGGTGAACGCGGAGGAAGTCACGCAGGAAGTTTTTATCACTCTGTTGAAGGAATCACACAACTATCGGCAGGAGCGCGGCGATCTCGCCGCCTTCGCCTTTGGCGTCGCTCGCAATTTTGTGCGGAGAATCGCGCGCCGCGAGTGGCCCTACGAGGCGCTCCCAGAAGATACCGCCCTTGCGACCTTGTCTGGCAAACTCATTTCGGAATCGGATGCGCTGCCCACGCAGATGATCCGCACTGAAGTCGCCGAGCGCGTGCAGGCCGCAGTGGCTTCGCTCCCCGATCACTATCGTCAGGTTGTCGTGCTCTGCGATCTCTGTGAATTTTCGTATGCCGAAGCCGCTTCCCGCCTACGTTGCGCGGTAGGAACAATCCGGTCTCGCCTGAGTCGAGCGCATGCTCTTTTGGCGGAAAAATTAAGGCCGCTCCGCAGCCCGCAACCGGAGATTGGAGCAGCTGGCCCGGAGGGATGCCTCATATGACCTGCCACGAACTTCGCCTGTATTTTGAGGATCCCTTGCGCATGGATGCCGAGTTCCCCGGTGAGGCCGAGCATCTCGCCCACTGTACCGAATGCGCCCGCTTGGTCGAAGCGCGCCGCGAGCTCGGAGCCGGGCTGCGTCTCGTTCGCGAGTCAGCCCCAGAACCCTCTGAGGCACTCAAGGCCGCTGTTCTCGCGAACTACCGACGACGGATCACTGGCGATCCGACACTTGGGCGGTCGAGGACACGCAGATTCACGGTAGTCGCCTGGACCACGGCAGCTGCAGTGCTGGCTGTTGCAGGCGCTCTTCTTCTTCATCCCGCGCGGAGACTGGAGACTTCGAACTCAAAGATAGAGTCGGCGCAGCGGCCAATAGCGGAAACGGGGACCTCCGAGAAAGGCGCGAACAGAGTTCCTTGGACCAACTCTGCATCCTCTCCGAAAACGCGACTGCGTTCCGCTCGACAACCCCGACGGGCTCCTAAAGTGGCGACCACCAAGAGCCCAGCTTCCGAAGATTTTCGCAGCTTGATGTACTGTGACGTGCTCAGTTGCGGGGGAGCCATGCAGCTGATCCGCGTGCAATTGCCATCTTCGGCGGCTGCATTCGAGCCGGCTGCAGCGTCGCCCTACGGCGCGATTTATGCGGACGTACTCGTTGGCTCAGACGGGATCGCTCGCGGCATTCGCGTCGTACGGTGAAAACTTTTTGTTGGCAGGAGGAAAAATCCTATGAAGTACCTGAAGCTTACCGCTATCGTCTCAATCGCAATCCTCACGCTCGCCGCAACTGCGGTCGCGCAGGGACAGCAGGAATCCGGCGTAGTCGCGGCATCCGCCACGATGCCTCCCCCTAAAGCCGCCATGTTCGGCATGCACTTGGACGACAACATGGACGTTACTCCGGCCAAAGGCGCGCCGTTCTGCGCCGCCGTTACCACCGAGCACACACAGTCCTTCGCCGACGGAAACCGCATTCACACCGCCGAGAATTCAAGTATCTGCCGCGATAGCGAAGGCCGCACTCGCCGCGAAGCCAGCTTGAACCTTCTCGGAGCCGGTCCGCAGGCCTCGGCTCCCAAGTTGATCACGATTCTCGATCCGGTCGCAGGCGTGCGCTACATGCTCGACAGCGAAAACAAAGTTGCCCATAAGATAACTCTTCCGCCGCCCAGGAGCTCTCCTGACCGAGGTCTGCCGAAAGGCGGAGAAATGTTCATTATGCGAAGCGCGGGCGGCGCCGCAGGACAGACGTTTTCCACCAATATGCTGTACAGAAAAGCAGGGCAGGATTCCAACGAACCCGCGCCCGCGACCGAAAATCTTGCCGATCAGACGATCAATGGCATCCACGCCACCGGCACGCGCATAACCACCACCATTCCCAGTGGAAAGATGGGAAACGACAAGCCGATTGTCGTTACCTCTGAGCGCTGGTACTCCCCCGATCTGAAAGCGACAGTGATGACCAAGCACGACGATCCTTGGGCGGGAGAATTGGAGACGCAATTCACCAACGTCAACGCTTCCGAGCCGGATCCGTCTTTGTTCACCGTTCCCAGCGATTACAAGATCGTTGACGACAAAGACGGGCCGGTGACCGTTCGCATGGTTGGCCCTGCTCCACCGACGAAATGAGGATCAGCACCAACGCCTCTCGGCGAGGCCACCACCTGTTTGCCCATGGGCTCGAAGTTCCGCTGCATCCGATCCACACCGACCGAGATGCAGTCGATCAGTGAGAACGACTTCGAGTGTTTCGCGAGCACCGAGTAAACCACGTCCGGGACAATGTTTCCAGATTGGGGTTCCGTGAATATTAGATTTCTCCGAATCCGACTGCGGAGAGCCTGCCCCATGTCTTAGCCTTTGGATTTCCTGTCATACGATTTCCTGTCATACGATGATCGGAGAAAACGACGGCCCGGTCGATCACGGCAATAGAGTGCTACATTAAGCTATGAGTTCCGCCAGACGACTCGGCGAGTCCTCACTCGCCTCACACATTGCTGTGCTGCGACGACTCATTGATTGTTTGCGATTTTCTCGCTCGGTCCTCTTCACAATTGTATTGACGGCCGTCGCTACGCAGGTCGGGTACGCGCTGCCTATTACACGCTAGTCGTGCTCCGTGCCCGGGGTTCAGAGGAGCGCGCGATGCGGCGCCATCGAAGTCCCTGAAAATCCGAACCGGCCTGGGTCCCGCAAACTGGAAATACATTTCGCCGTGATTCCGGCAACCAATGGCCACGCCCTTCATGTGAGTCCCAATCGTCTGCAACTCCCTCAGCTTTAAACCAAAGGCTTACACCGTCGTTTGTCCGGGCACGACATTCGCGTAGGGCACCAGTAAAAAGGAGAACGTATGCAAGCAAAGCCCAGAAACAACGCATTTCGGTATTGCCAGAGTTTCCTATTGCCACTTGCTCTGTTATTTGTCGCTTACCTCGGAGCCGGAATGGCGCAAACAAACCCGGAGGCGGCGAAAGCTGGCTCGCAAACCGCGACTGCGGAACATGATGGCTCACACGATTTCGATTTTTTTGTAGGCACTTGGAAGTTCCATCTCAAGCGCCGGTTAAGGCCCTTAACAGGCTCGAATACATGGGTGGATTTTGAGGGAATCGATGTGGACCGAAACATTTTGAATGGCAAAGTGAATATAGACGAACTTGCGGTGGATGGTCCTACGGGTCACGTCGAAGGATAACCCTGCGCCTGTACAATCCCGAATCACACCAGTGGAGTCTTTATTGGGCGAATCGCAAGGCCGGAGTCATCGGTGGGCCGCCCAACGTCGGCGAATTCAAGAATGGACGTGGCGAGTTTTATTGCCAGGACACTTACAACGGCCAAATGATCTTTATTCGGTATGTCTGGTCAGACATCACCGCAAATTCCGCCCACTTTGAACAGTCGTACTCAGATGACGGAGGCAAGACCTGGGAAGTGAACTGGATCACGGACCAAACTCGTATAAGTGATTCACCGGACAAGCCTCGATGACACAGAGTTCGAAAGTGGTTGAACTCACCCGAGGTCGAATCGACTCCACAGTTGACGACCTTCGGTCGCTCTATGACAGTGTGCTCAGACGTGCACTGGAGACTTTTACGAATCCGCGCGAATAGGTGACAGAAATGCTCACCTCGTGGCGGTCCGGCCGGTACCGCCACAGTCCTAGAAAGACTGGGAGAAGCGGGAATCCAGAAACTCTCCCAGCTTCACCGTCGCCTTGAATCGAGGAATCGGCTCGAGTTCCTTGAAGGCCGACGTGAAGGCGTTCGACAGACTCCAAATGGTTCGCGACCGGAACTCCTCGTACTTCGGCTCTAATGCAGAGTGTATTGTTACGCGGAGCTGCGCAGCGCATCAAACACCTATCCCGATTCCTCGCTGAGAGATCTCTGATTTTCGAGACGACACTCCACCGCATAATCGTGAGGCCTGAATGGTGCTTCCAGAGAGAATGAACCCTTCCCATTCTCATCCGGAGCCGCCTGATGAAGGATCGTCGTTGCCGGTATTGTCGGCAAGTCTTTCAGCCTGCCCCTTATCATCCTCAACAGGTTTGCGGTAACCCCGCATGCCAGAGCCAACGCCGCCGCGATTATCATCGGCAGAAGATCGCTTCCGATCCGGTGTACCAGCAGGTGTGCTTGGAGAGTCCGCGGAAGTGGCGCAAGGCGAATCCGGACTATTGGAAGAAATATCGCCAGAAGCACCCGGAACAGGTAGAACGAAATCGCCGACAGCAGCGCTTACGTGACAAGCGGCGGCTGGTGAATCTTGCAAACAACAACTTGGGTACCTGGCAAGTGCTGATTTTTCATTCGCATGACCCTTCTGGGTCGGTGTCTTCTGCTTCTTGCAAACAACATCTCTCTGGTGAAGCCGCTGCCGCTGGTTTATGAACTACCCATGCTGTCAGAGTTCTTCGAATCGCGCGTGCGGATTCAGGCACTTCGGGATGGTCCTGCTGGGTCACTGCTTGAAAGTTTCGCTCAAGCTTTGTCGGAGGCAGGATACGTCAGGAGGATAGCTCGCAGATACCTTCGAGCGGCGGAGCACTTCATCTACTGGACGGATCGGCACGAGATGCCGCTGTGTAAGGTGAACGAGCAATCTTTCGCGCGATTCGACCGCTACCTGAGTCGATGCCGGTGCCCACACTACGGCCATGCGGATCAGTGGACAGTTGGCCGTGGTGCGCGTATGTTCCTAACCTACTTGCAAGACACGTCGATCATCACTCCGCCGTCCTCGGTGAAGCCCCCTATTCACGACCCCGCTCTCTTGTCAGCCTTCTGTCAGTGGATGCGCCAGCAACGCGGTACCTGCGATGTGACCCTCTACACCTACAGCATTTACATTCGCGAGTTGCTCCGGCGCCTTGGAGAGCAGCCAAGCCGCTTTGATGCTCGCCAGTTGCGAGCGTTTATTCTCGAGAAGAGTCAGTCCTGCGGGTGGCCAACAGCCAAAAATTGCGCCAAGGTACTTCGCGTGTTCCTGCGTTTTTTGATCGCCAAGGGGCAATGCGCTGTAGGGTTGGATGACGCAATCCCCACTCTGGCTCACTGGCGTCTAGCTTCTTTGCCACGCTATCTTGCACCAGAAGATGTGGAGCGTTTAATCGCTTCCTGTGATCGAGCCTCATCGGTCGACAGGCGCGACCGGGCGATTTTGCTGCTGCTGGCCCGTTTGGGTCTTCGTGCAGGCGACATCGTGCATCTCCGACTGAGTGACATCGACTGGAAGAATGCATCGATACAGGTTTGCGGTAAGGGCCGCCGCCACGCGCGATTGCCACTGACCCAAGAAGTGGGTCAGGCGATCGTAGCCTACCTGAAGAAAGGTCGGCCGCGGACCAATGCCGATACGCTGTTTATCCATTGCCGTGCTCCGTATTGCGCCTTGCGTACTCCTGGTGCTGTCACGATGATCGTCGACAAGGCATTTCGCCGCTCGGGCGTGGTGCGCCCCAGTCCAGGTGCCGCACATTTGCTGCGGCATTCATTGGCGACGGCCCTGCTATGGAAAGGCTCATCGCTCGAGGACATCGCCGCCATCCTGCGCCACTGCTCCATGGAGACCACGCAAATCTACGCGAAGGTGGATATCCCGGCTTTGCGAAAAATTGCACAGCCCTGGCCGGAGGCGCAGGCATGTTGACTCGAGCTGTTGAGACCTATCTGGCTGTTCGCCGGGCAGCTGGTTTCGCGTTGAGAAACACAAGTTACCACCTAAGAAGCTTCGCTGCGTTCTCGGAGGCGAGGAAGCAGCATTACATTTCTACGGAAATCGCCATCGCTTGGACGGGGCTGGCACCATCGCTTGCAGAGCGTGCCCGTCGGCTGGGCACCATCATTCGATTCGCCCGATATCTCCGTGCTGAGGACGACCGCCATGAGGTGCCGCCGGCGATTTTCGGTAGGGTAGGGTCAACACGGCCGACTCTTACATTCTGACGCCCGAACAGGTCCGACAACTCATCGAAGCAGCCTCACAGTCAGGATACAAAACGCTTCGCCGCGCAACCTACCGCACGCTGTTCTCGCTGCTGGCTTGCACTGGACTACGAGTGTCGGAAGCGATCCGGCTGCGATTGGATGACATCACGCCAGATGGTCTGGTGATCCGAAGTACGAAATTCCGCAAGAGCCGCCTCGTACCCCTGCATGAGACGGCCCGAGCTGGACTCGAACGGTACCTCCAGCAGCGGCGCCCCTATGCCCCCTTCGAAGACCATGTGTTCGTGTCGGTGCGAAGAAAACCGCTGTTGATCGAAGATGTCGACGAAGCATTCCGCACAGCGGTGAAGCGAGCTGGGCTGCCGCCGAGAATTGGACAGGCTCGGCCCACGCCTCATTCCTTGAGACACACATTTGCCGTTAGAGCTCTCGAAACCTGCCCGAATGGCCGCGATGCCGTCACCAAACACATGCTGGCGTTATCGACCTATCTTGGCCATAGCAAAGTGGCCCACACGTATTGGTATTTGGAAGCGGTGCCCGAGCTGATGCGGGACATCGCTGACCGTGCAGAAGAATTTGCCATGGGAAGGCGGACATGACCGCAAACGCCGGAAACACGCGGTCGAGGCAGGCGAGAAGCCATCCCGACCGTCTCGGGCGATACCGTGGAACTGTCAAGAAATCTCGACGGCGAGCAGCGTCGAGGCTTGCCAGCGACCAAGACCCAATTGCGGAAGCCAAGACAAGCACGCTGATCGCACCACACGTCACCGCCTTCTTCGGGCAACGCCTGCCCATCGAACGTCATGCCAGCGAGAACACGCGCGACTCCTATGCGTATGCCTTCAGACTGCTCTTAGCCTTTGCCAGCAAACGCCTCCAAGTGACACCCTCCCAACTGACGGTGGAGCAAATCGATGCGCCGCTGGTGCTCGACTTTCTGAATGATCTGGAAACCACACGCGGCAATGGGCCCAACTCTCGAAACATCCGACTGGCCGCGATCAAGTCCTTCATGCACTTCCTGGAATATCGCGTACCGTCGGCGATCGAGCAGATCCGGCGCATCCTAGCGATTCCCGTCAAGAAAACCGAGTCGAAACTGGTCCGGCATCTGACGGCCGAGGAAATGCAGGCCCTTCTTGACGCGCCCGACCCAACCGGGTGGAAAGGCATTCGGGACCGCGCCATGCTACACCTGTGCTACGCAGGAGGCTTACGCGCCTCCGAGCTGATCGGCATCCGTCTGGACGATCTGAAATTACAGCCACAACCCAGCGTGCTTGTCCATGGCAAGGGACGCAGGGAACGGTGTCTGCCGTTGTGGAAAACGACCACTTCGGCGCTCCGAGCCTGGTTGGCAGCGAGAGGAACCGTCCCAGTGCCCGAACTGTTCGTCAGTGCGCGCGGCGAATCCTTGACTCGCTCCGGGTTCGAATACATCCTGCGCAAGCACGTCCGAACTGCGAAGCAGCACTGCCCTTCGCTGACCACGAAGCGCGTGCACCCACACGTCCTGAGGCACACCTGCGCCTTAACTTTTCTACAGGCAACGAAAGATCTTCGAAAGGTCGCGCTGTGGCTTGGCCACGCGAAGACGCAAACCACGGAGATGTACACACGAGTCGACCCGGCGGTGAAACTCGAAGCCTTGGAATCGGTGGTGCCTCCGAAACTGCGCTCCGGGCGCTTCAAGGCTTCGGACAAGTTAATAGCATGGCTAGAGGCAGCCACTTTTATGTCGACCAAAAAGCAGTCAAAATGATCTACTGGCCGGGCATGCTGGAGGCAGGCTCCGCGTAACAGTACACTCTGCATTAGAGCCGTTACGCTTTGCAAGGCGTAACGGCTCGAAATACAAGTCATGTACGGTCCGTGCAAGATGCTTTGGAGCTTCGAGTCTGCCCTCGATGAACACCTCGTAGATCACTACCGCCAGCTGTGCCAGAATATTACCTAAAGCCCCCAAACCGAAAGGAACGACCGCATTGAGCTGGTATGCCTACATAGCCTCTTTCTTCGCCGGGATGCTTCTCGCGAACGTTGTCCCTCATTTCGTGCATGGCATTTCTGGCGACCGTTTCCCGACACCGTTCGCGCACCCTCGCGGCGAAGGATTGTCATCGCCTACCGTGAATGTTGTCTGGGCGCTATTGAATCTGGTCGTTGGTTACGCCTTGTTCAGGGTCGGAAGAGTTTCGAGCGGAGGCGACTCAGCACTAGGTATCTTCTTCGCAGGGATCGCCGTAATCAGCACAATGTTGAGCCTGCGATTTGCCAAGAAACAAGCCAAGTAATCGCCTGACCGAAAGGTCAGTGCGGAACTAATGCCTCCGGCTTGAGGTTCTCTGGTCTTTCGCATCCCATCTTGATACTGCATCCCTTCTTCCGCAAAACACTCCACGCAGTTCCGCTCCGATGCGCACTGCTGATCCCCTGATCACAACCACGTGGAGTCCTTGCAGACGGATCTCTTTCGTCAGCCTCTGCCGTACCGCCCGAAGGGGTACGTAGGGAATATCTCTCTCGAGCCATCTCAGCCACGACCTACCAGCGTCCTCTGTATGTTTGTACAAATCCTTACGTTTTTCTCACAAATTCCGAACGCACCGCATAACAAGCGGAGCTAACTTCCAGAGAACGGGATCGGTTGCAAGAGTTCTGCTCCGGCTCGAAATCGATTTATTAAATTCCCCCGAGGTGAATAACAATAATGAGGTCGTACATCAACCGCATCGTTATATCGTTTTCGGTTTTGGCAGCATCCGCATCCCTTGCGGCTGCACAGGACGCTCAGTCTTCACAAAATCCGATCCTGGTCGGAGCAGGTAATGACCTTCGCTGCAGACTCGAGAAGGGGCTCCGTATCACTAAGTCAGGCGAGCCAATTACAGCAAAACTGGTTGAGCCAGTTTACGCGGGTACGACTATCGCAATTCCAGAGGGCTCGACGGTTAAAGGACATGTCTCCTCAATTTCCGGTGCGCCCAGGCATAAAGGACAGATTCTGCGTGGCGATTTCACGCGCCCGCGAACAGCAAACGTGACCTTTGACAGCGTTATTCTTCCCGATGGCACAGCGTTGCCGATTCATACGAACTCCACGATTGGAGTCGGTGATGTAAAAACGGCTCGGTATCTTCCTAAGTCTCAACGTCCCGGCATCCGCCAGAAGATGAAAGATGCTGCCAAGCCTTTGTCCGAAGCCAACAAATTGCAAAGATTGGGCCAGGCCACCGTGACGACTTTGCCTTATCATCCCGAATACCTCAGCCAAGGAACAATTTTCGATGCAACACTCCTCGATGCTGTGGCAACAACACCGTCGGTCGATCAGGGTGAGACTCATTCTCCGCCCGACGATGGCTATCTTCACGTTCGTCTTTTGACGCCTCTGAACTCGGCGATGAGCGCCGCTGGGTCGCCGATCGAAGCCGTGGTGCCTCGTCCGTACTACAACCAGGATCACGTTCTGGTCTACCCGCCAGGCACAAAACTGGAGGGCACGGTCACCAAAGCCGTGGCAGCTGGCTGGATGAAGAAGAACGGTGGACTCTTGTTCTCGTTTCATTCTGCACAGACCCCAGACGGGAACACAACTGAGCTGTTCGCGACCGTTGCCGGCATCCAGGCGGCAGGTGGCCAACACCTCGCGGTCGGGCTCGAAGGCGACGTGAAAGCGACGACGTCGACTTTTTCTCGCTTGCGCGCTCCGATCTCGCTTATCGGCCCCTCAAGGGCTGTTGCTGATACCACCGTCGACAAGACCGCTTGGTCCCGGGCAGGTGAAGGGAATAAAGGGTTCGGATTACTTGGCGCGGGCGCTGCGCAAGCGTCGGTATCTACCGCCATCGGCTTCGGTTATTTCGGCGCAGCGGCGAACGTATACGACGTTTTTTTTGCTAAAGGTTCGAATGTGGAACTGCCTGTAAATACTCCGGTGTTCCTGCGCGTTGATGAAACTGCACATCGATCGGGTGTGACCGATTCAAGCGTGATCACGTCGGCCACTAATAGGAAACAGTGATAAGTCGCGCCTGGAGCTAGAAAGCGCCACTTTTTTTTCTAATTCTCGAGTTCGAATAAAAACGCGCTGTTCCGCAACGAATTGTATGGCTAGCCGCAACGGAAGAAGGAGGAGAAGTGACACAAAAGTACAAAAACACACGATCAAACCTATATGCCACCCGTGGCGATTTCTGCCACATCTACGTCGAGGAGATGAACGGTCTTTTCTTGCTTTCTCTCCTACTGACCGCGGACCCTCAGAAGGCCGAGCAATGCTTCCTCTCTGGATTTGAGGATTCCGTGAGGAATAATTATGTATTCAAGGAGAGGGCGCATTCGTGGGCTCGGCGCAGCACCATCCTTCAAGCAATCCGGTTGCTTTGCCCCCGCCCGGGCGAAGCAACCGAGTCGAATGGGTCAAGGATTTCTCCGTTGATCGGAAATGTGACCGCAGAGGTGCACGCATACCCCGACTTCGCTCGCATCGTAGCACTCAATTCATTCGAGCGTTTTGTATGCGTCATGTCAATCCTGGAGAAGTATTCCGCGCAGGAGTGCTCGTTGCTTCTGGGCTGCTTTCGGAGGGATGTCATTAACGCACAGGCGAGTGCGGTCCGCCACTTAGCCAGTGTTGTTATTACCACGGAAACACAACCCGAGAACGATTTCGTCTCCCTTGCAGGAGTCAAGTAGACCGATTAGCCTCGCCACTGGCATTCCCGACACAACACACCAAGCCTCTCAAGTGTCCTTCCCCTGAACCATACAAATTCTTACAAACACCCCACGCATCCTGACGGCACGCTCGTCATGATCCCGGTACTTTGAAGCAGGAAAACCTTTCCTGCGCGGAGAACCATGATCAGTCATCGCCTTAGATTTGGAACTTTGTCGGGCATCCTGTTGGCGGCCACTGCGATAATTTCTGCTGACCCTTGCCCCCTCTTCTCACAAGATTTGGAAAGCCGATCCCCATCTACCCTGCGTTCACAGGATGACTATTCAGCTGTGTCCGACCGGGCCAAGAAGCAGGTGCCCTCTGCGGATGATGCAGTCATCGCCACTCTTCCCGATGCCCCCATGCCTCAGGATCAGGCCCAGGACCCAAATCCACCGGCGCCACCAGTCTCCGGAAAACATCTGAATCAATACCCAATTTTGTCCCCCGGACTGACAAGAGTTCCGATGACCATTCAAGACAAATTTCTTATTTATGCGCACAAATCCTTCGGCCCACCCGCCCTCATTCTGCCTGCGTTTGGCGCGGGATTGGGAATGATCAATCCACCGAGCAAATATCCCAAGGAATGGAAAGATGGCGCGGGCGCATTCGGCAGAAACTACGGGTATAGACTGGCAGATCGTACCTCCAGAGACACCGCCCAATTTTTGACAGGCGCCCTTCTGCGCGAAGATCCCCGCTACCTCCGCTCGACCAGCACCAATCCGCTGGCCCGGACCGTACATGCGCTGGCCTTCACGATCTTCGATAAGACCGATTCCGGAAGAACTACCTTCGCCGCAAGCAATTTCGCTGCAGCGGCGGCCGGCGGGTTCGTTGGGATGGGGATCCTTCCGCATGGCTATAACGACATTACCCACGCCGAACAACACATGGCGAGCGAGTTCCTGCAGATTGGTATCGGGAATGTCCTGACCGAGTTTGAACCCCAATGGGGACCTTGGGCTAAAAAGCTACGCATTCCCAAACTCCTCCCGGGTTGGTGGGTTCCAGAGCATCAACACCACCCATAGCATGGTAGTTGGGCTCACGTCCGGGCTCTTCCGACGCACCTCGACCTTCGAATTCTAGACACACGCTCGGCTCCGCGCTTCTATGGACGCTGCCGGTTCAGCTATGATTGCTTGATGAAGAGGTCCCCGAACGCTTTCGTGAATTCGGCGTAACCGATCCGCTTTTTCCGTGAGTGGGATTTATACATGGTTCAGGTTGCAAAAGCGGAAGAAGCGATGCGAAAGCATCCGCGTTTGCTGATTGTGGACGACGACCCGGATCTGTGTGACCTCGTACAACGTTACTTGGAAGCTGAGGGTTTCGTGATATCGGTCGTGCATAGCGGTGCTGAGGGCGGCCACGCGGGGTCAAGCGGCACCTACGATTTGATCGTGCTTGATGTGATGTTGCCCGATATCAAGGGTTTTGATGTCCTGCGAGAATTGCGCTCGCGGGTCCGCACACCAGTGCTGATGCTAACAGCCAAGGGGGACGAGTTTGACCGTGTTTTGGGCCTCCAAATGGGGGCGGACGATTACTTGGCAAAGCCATTCAGCCCGCGTGAATTGATTGCGCGCATTGGGGCCATCCTCCGCAGATCGGGTTGGCAATCGGAGCAAGCCGGCCCGCCTCGGCCACTCTCAATCAAGTCGGCTGATTTGGAACTGGATTTGGCCGGGCATTCTGCATCCAAGTCGGGAAAACCCTTGCACTTGACGTCGGCAGAGTTCGATC
>Ga0210409_10002441_pt1 | contig 22043 bp, 14 predicted proteins | sample IncBWH17MmetaG_FD_161649 | JGI IMG/M metagenome (GOLD analysis project Ga0210409, IMG submission 161649) | Forest soil microbial communities from Barre Woods Harvard Forest LTER site, Petersham, Massachusetts, United States - Inc-BW-H-17-M | ecosystem: Environmental > Terrestrial > Soil >...
CACAGGGACTTTGACGGCGCAGGCCAGCGGGAACATTTTCCAGACGGGCACGCTGCTGGTAGGGACGACTTCCAGCCTGAACGCGGGGGGCAACATCACGCTCAACAACCCGGCCAACGACTTTGTGGGCGCGGTGACGGTAGTCAATGGGCAGGCGGTCCAGTTGGTCGATCTCAACAGCCTGACGGTCGGCGGGACCTCGGCGAGCCTGGTCGCCCAGGCCAATGGCGGCGACCTGGCTCTGGCAGGATATACGACGACCGGGCCTTTGACTGGTCAGGCCAGCGGCAATATCTCTCAATCCGCCACGTTGCACGTGGGTTCGGCCGCGAGCTTCAATGCCGGCGGGAATATCGACCTGCCAGATACTGCGAACACCTTCGCCTCCGTCGCCTTGGCCAGCAGTGCCGGCAGCCTGGTCCGCGTCAGCCAAACTAACTCCATGTTGCTCGAGAATGTCACCGCAACGAACTCGACCGTGGTCCTTACTGCCAGCGGGAGTATCACCCAGGACGCGGCCACAACGGTGGTCGCCAAGGAACTCGCCGCAACCGCCGTCACCGGCATCTCGCTGCCCAACGACAACAACGTCCAAAACCTTGCTGGCGCGCTCTCCGGCCCCGGAGATTTTGAATTCAAAGACATCGGCAGCCTGACGGTCACCACCGTCAACGGCGTCGTAGGCATTACCGCGACCGCCCCTGGCAGCCGGGTCACACTGGACGCCGACCAAATCTCCATCACCAGCAGCGGGGTATCCGCAGGACTCAATTCCGTTTTGCTGCAGCCTGTATCGGCGACCGGCAATTTGATGCTCTCCGGACCCTATGCCCCGCCTTCGACCCCGCTGAACTATTCCGGCCTCAACAACGTGAAGGCCGGCATTTTGCAGGTCGGCAACGACGCGACCTTCAGCGGCAATATATCCGTTGCCGCGACCATCGCCCTGACCAACCGCTCCAATCTCCCGTACCAACCGACCCCGGTCGGTCTCGCCACGAACGATGTGACGACCCTCTCGCTTCAGACCCACGGCGGCTCGATTTCCAACCTGTTCACCGCCGGCTCTTGGGCCGTGGTCGATGTCCCGCGCCTAAGCCTCGTCGCCTCCAACGCGGCCATCTTGGGCAGCCTGGCCAACTCCAGCGATGTCAGCTTCCTCGCCTGGAGGACCAGCAACCCCATCGAGTTTATCGATGCCAACACCCTCGACTTGCTTTGGGTGGACACTGCCAACATCGGCCACAATGTTGCGCCGGTGGACGACCACCTCAACGTGAACCATGTGTATTATGGAATTGATTCTGTGTTCGGCGCTTTCCCCGTCAACGGTAACCAAATCCTTTTCAACGGTGGCGGTGTTCCCGCTCAGCAATTCGCCAACTCCCTCGTTCCGTTCAACGACGTGGAATTGCCCATGACCCGGCTGACCCTCTCCGCCGTCAGCGTTGATTTCAACCTCAAGGAATACGGCGCGAAGATCGACGCGCTGCTGCCGGGCGCCATCTGGCGGTCGTTTGCCCAGATGCCCTTCACGCCGCAAATGCCCCTCGAAGACCAGGTCAAGCCGGAAGCTGCCTCCAAGTGGGTCCGCGGCTACCTCGGCATCAGCGGCTCCACCGGCTCGCCACAGCAATCAGCCTATTGACCGGCGCCACCACAATTTTTATGCAACCCGCGCCAAGTTCATCGATGAAGGAAAACCTAGCGAACACAGTTATGAAAGGGCAACCATTGGCACTTTCCATAAACCGGGGCGGGGACGGCCACGTCCCCGGGTGCCTCGGCAAGTCCGGGGACGTGGCCGTCCCCACCTCGGCGTCAGGTCGAGCTTTCTTCCGGTGCTCGTACGTCATGTTGCTTCTTCTCGCGAGCGCTGGAATATCCCTCTTGCAGGCCCAGGTCTTCGATGAAAACATCCTCCCGCAACGAACCCCAAAGACGGAGAAGAAGCCGCCCACGCCCGCGCCAACCCCTCCCGCTCCGGTTAAGGAAGAGGTCAACCCGGACGATGACAATGTCATGATCGAAAAACTCTCCGGGATCGTCATCGTGAAGACCCGCGAGGAGATTAAGGAGGAAGGCGTGTCGGGGATTACTGGCGTGCAGCCCGTCAATATTCCCATCCTCAGCGGCGAGGATTTCAAGGCCAAGGTCAATTGGTACTTGAACCGCAGCATGTCCATCAATGATATCAAGAGTCTGCAGAACGACATCATCCTCTACAGCCGCGCCAAAAACCATCCGCTAGTTGATGTCATCCTGCCCCCGCAGGTCCTGACCAGCGGAGTCATCCAACTCTGGTTCCTCGAAGGCAAGATTTCGAAAATCACCGTCGAAAACAAAGACCGCAAGTGGTTCACGGATATGTTCATCATGAGCCAGGTCCGCCTGCACCCCGGGCAGTCCGTCGATATGCAAAAGCTCACTGAGGACCTCGACTGGGTCAACCGCAACCCCTTCCGCCAGGTCAACACCGTGTTCCGCGCCGGCAGCGACCTGGGCCAGACCGAAATGGTCCTCCAGGTTGACGACCGGATCCCCCTCCGCGCTTACGTCGGTTACGAGAACAGCGGCACCGAGTTCACCGGCCAGGACCGCCTGTTAGCCGGCTTCAACTGGGGAAATGCCTTCGGCCTGGACCATCAGTTCAATTACCAGTACACCACCGACGTCGATTTCAAGGCCATCCAAGCCCACTCCGCGAGTTATCTCATCCCGCTCCCCTGGCGCCATAACCTCGCCATCATGGGAGCCTACGCCGACGCCACCGCCGAGTTCCCCGGCGTCGCGGCCGTCTCGAAGGGCACCAGCTACCAGACCAGCTTGCGCTACACGATCCCCAAACGGATCGGGAAAAACTACATCCAGGAAATCACCGGCGGTTTTGACTTCAAGAGCACCGACAACGACCTCGAATTCGGCGGCCAGACCGCTCTGAGCCGGACCCGCATCCATGTCGCTCAATTCCAGCTCGGCTACAGCGGCTTGCTTCTCGACCGGGGCGGCCAGACCTCCTTTGGCCTCGAAGGCTACTACAGCCCGGGCGACATCGACTCCGATAACACGGATATAGCCTTCGACCAGTTGCGCCCTCAATCCAAGGCCCAATATTTCTACGGGCGGCTCACCGCCGAGCGCCTAACGCGCCTGCCCGCCGGTTTTAGCTGGGTCCTTCACGGCTTCGCCCAATACGCCTCCGAGCGCCTCACCCCCAGCGAGGAAATAGGCATCGGCGGCTTCGGCACCGTCCGCGGCTACGGCGAACGCCTCGTCAACGGTGACAACGGCTGGGTCATCAACAATGAACTGCGCACTCCCACCTTCCCGGTCTTGAAGCGCATCGGCATTATCCCTTGGGACGACCGCCTGCAATTCCTCGTCTTCTTTGACTACGGCAGCGTTTTCATCAAGGACTTCAGCACCGCCGACGCTGGCGCGGGGCGCACCAAGGAAACCGACCTGAGCTCGGCCGGCGCGGGCCTCCGCTACACCGTCCTCCAGAACCTGTCGATCCGTTTTGATTACGGCTTCGAACTCATCAACCGCGAACCTGGCAAGAACGGCGGCGGTCACGTCGGCGTCCTGCTGAGCTTCTGACGAAGCCGGCGGTTCCAAAATCTGACACAGGTCAGCTTCGCTTCCATTGGGTTGAGCTTTCGTAACCGAGGCTGGGGCGCGGGATTCCTATCCCGCGTTTGCCTTCACGCGTTTTCCAACCTTCGTGGGATTGGAATCCTGGGCCCCAACCGCGACGGGTCACCCAGGCGACGTCGGACCGCTTGACTATTACTACCCGGGAGTCGATGTTTCAGCAACCAACCCCCGGACGAACTTGGAAGGGGCCAACCTAAACCTTATGCAACCAGCCGCTGGTCCAGGACGCCGACGTGAGCGGGCTTCATTCGGGAGGGCGTTTACCTTGATCGAGTTGCTGGTGGTCATCGCGATCATCGCCATTCTAGCGGCGATGCTGCTCCCGGCGCTTAGCCGGGCTAAGTACAAAGCCAGCACCGCCACCTGCGTCAGCAACCAAAAGCAACTCTGTCTCGCGTGGCAAATGTATGCCGACGACAACTCGGACGAACTCGTCAATTTCAACGAGTACGACGCGGTCAATAATGACGGGATCAACCAGCACCCCTGGCGATATCAGCCGCCGTATTCGCCCGGCACGAGCCTGCCGCCGACCACTCCGCCTCCCGGGATGGGACCGCAGGACCAGGCGATCTTCTATATGCAGGAATGCGTGCGGCGAGGAGCCTTGGGTCAGTATTTAACGACCGCCAGTGTGATTCATTGCCCGTCAGACACCCGTTACAAACGGCCCGTCAGCCAGGGTTTTGCTTACGGCAGCGTCGCCGGTATGACCGGCCTCGACGGTCAGGTCTGGCCCAATCTGACCGCGAGCCTCATCATTACCAAGCGCAGCGCCATACTGCACCCTAGTGATAAGATCCTGTGGATGGAGGAGAACGATCCGCGCGGCGAAAACTGGGGGACCTGGGTTATGAACCTCAGCGGAAGCGCTTTGGACGATTTTGCCGGCACCACCTTTGTCGATTCCCCCGCCGTCTTCCACGTGGACAGCAGCACGTTTAGCTGGAGTGACGGGCATGCCTCGAGCCGCCGCTGGCTCGACGCCGCCACCATCGCGTATGCCGCCAACAGCGATCCCTCGGGGAGCAAATACGGCAGCCCTCCCTCCGCCGCCCAAACCGCCCGCGACGTGGCCTTTGTCAAACACGCCTACGCCTTCAAGTCGAATCTTTAACCGAACGCAGCGAAAAAACACCTCTTGGTCATTCAATCCCATGACGCGACGAATTCTGGCAGGTGCGTTGGCATTTTGGCTAACGGTGTCTTCAGGTTGGGCCGCAGCGGGAGCGCGGGACATGGCGCGCGAGGCGCAAATCGAGAAGGAGCTCGAGCAGAATCATCCGGACCTGGTAGAACCATTGCGCACCGCCCGAATTGCTTATGATAAAGAGGACTTTGCGGAAGCCATCCGATTGCTGCGGGAGATCACCGCCAAGTCGCCCGATTACGACGTAGCGTTACGCCGGTTGGGTGCTTCCCTGGTGCGAGTGGGCAAGCGCCCGGAAGGCTTGGCGTTTTGCGAGCGGGCGGTAACGCTCAACCGGTCCGCGGAGAATCTCAGCACGCTGGCTTATTGCCTGGTCGCTGACCAGTCGGCGAATGAGCACCGCGCGGATTACGAACGGGCTTTGCAGCTCCTGCAGGAATGCCGCGGCAAACCGCTGGGAAACGACCTGTCCGATCTTGCCCTTACGGCACAGGTGGCCCTCGCGCTGAACAACCAGGGCGAGTTCTCCGCGGTAAACGCGTCGCTGGCCAGGGATTATCCACAGGAGATGGTCACGCATTATTTTAGGGCGATTGAGGCTGCCCTGGGGGAGCATTGGTTGCGCGCGGAAAAGGAAATAAGAAGGGCAGAGAAGCTGGGGCTATCTCAGGAAGCGGTGCAGAAGTTTCTCTCGAGCGGGGTTCATTCCCGCGCCCTCTGGTCGCGCGCAGCGCTCGCTACGGCGGTCACTCTTGGCCTTTGGAGCGGGGGCCTCGCTCTGCTGTTCGGCCTGGGCTTCGTCCTCTCGAAACTAACCCTGCGCCAAGCCCAACCGGCCGACGCGGTCGCGGCGGTCACCAGCAGCGAGAAGTTGATCCGGAAGCTTTACCGGGTGGTCCTGAACGTTGCCGGGGTTTATTATTATATCTCGCTGCCGGTAGTCCTCGTGCTGGTGATTGGGATTGTCGCGGTCATTCTTTACGTCTTTCTGATGATCGGGCGGATTCCGATCAAGCTCATGCTGGTGCTGGGAATCGGGGCGATCTTTACCATCATAGCCATGATCAAATCGCTGTTCATCAGGGTGAAACCGTCCGATCCCGGACGGGCGCTGCCACGGGCTGAGGCAGAAGGGCTCTGGCAACTGGCCGAAGAGGTGGCTGAATCCGTTGGCACGCGGCCGATCGACGAAATCCGGATCACTCCGGGCACCGAACTGGCGGTTTATGAGCGTGGCACGTGGCGGCAGAAGCTTCGGAACGAAGCGCACCGGATCCTGATTCTGGGCACGGGAGTATTGAGCGGGTTCAAGCAGAACGAATTCCGGTGCGTGCTGGCGCATGAATATGGGCATTTTTCGCACCGGGACACGGCCGGGGGCGATATTGCCATGCGCGTACAGAACGATATGCTAAAATTCTACTCTGCCATGCGCGAAGCAGGACAGGCCACCTTCATGAACGCCGCCTTTCACTTTTTGCGCATCTATAATTTCATCTTCCGCAGAATCAGCCACGGCGCGACCCGCTTGCAGGAAATCCTGGCCGACCGCGTGGCGGCGCAAATCTACGGCGCGCCGGCTTTCGAAGGTGGGTTAACCCATGTGATACGGCGCAGCCTCGAGTTCGAAGCGACGGCGAACGAGGAGATCAAGCAGAGCATCGAGGCACACAGGCCACTGCAAAATCTTTACGAATTGCCCGCACCCCAGGGCAGCAAGGTGGCTACTGAATTGGAGAAGGCGCTGAACCGCGAGACGAGCGAAGACGACACGCACCCCAGTCCCCGAGATCGCTTTCGGCTCGTGACGCGGCTCCAGGAACCCTCCTGTCCGCCGCGTCCGGGCGAAGTTTGGGAACTGTTTAATAATCCCGAAGCGATCCGCGGCGAGATGGTGGCGCTGATCGAAAAACGGGTCGCACCGCATCGGGAACGCCGGGGCGGAGCGAATGCGGCGGACGCGGACGCAACCTAGCGCGGCCGCTCACAAAAAGAGTAACCGTATCGGGTGACCCCTTTTTGGGTTGGATCGAAGGGCTGTGCGCCGAGCTGTTCTCCGACGCTAATTTAACTGAACGCGATAAGCTGCGGCCTCTTGCGAATTACGGACGTATAAACGGTCGCCGACGAGCACCGGATGGTTCCAGCTCTTGCCTTGCAGCGCCTGGAAGGAAGCGAGCTCGCGGTGTTCGCTCGGATCGGCGGCGACCAGGACCACTTGTCCCTGTTCTGACAAAATGAGCAACAGTCCGGAATTTTCCAGGAGCAGGATCTGGCCTTTGCCGTAGCGGCCGCCTTTCCATTTGCGCTCGCCGGTTTGCAAGTCGATGCACGTTAGAATACCGCCGTCGTTGCCGTAGGCGTGGCCGTGGTAGGTCACCAGGTCCACGAAATCGGGCTTGAGCTGGCGGGAGGTCCAAAGTTCTTCCGCGGCGTATTGGCCATTGCTCTTCTTGATGCGTATTGCGCGCGTGCCCATGTTCATGCCGGTGGGCAAAAGAATGGTATCGCTTCCCACGACGTGCGGCTGCAGCGCTCGGAACTGCGGAATCTTCCACTCGTAATCGAGCCGCGTTTTGCCATTGGCCGGGTCGAGCAGCACCAGGCCGGAACTTGAGAGCATCAGAATGGAATCCTCGCCCAGGATATTATTAAGTTGCGGTGAACCGTACGAATTTACGGGGCAAGGAACGGACCAGCGGAGGTCGCCGGAAGCGGTGTCGAACGCGAGCAATCCTTTCTCCCCGGCGCCGCCTCCATAAACAACGACAACCGCTCCGAGCACCAGGGGCGAGGATGAAAAGCCCCACATGGGAACTTTGCTTCCGGCAACCTGGGTCAGCTCCTTTTTCCAAACGATTTCGCCCGTGACCGGGTTTAGCCGCAGCAAGGCTCCGGTGCTGCCAACGATGTAAAGCGCGCCATTCGCCAGCGTCGGCGTCGCGCGCGGGCCAGGACCGCCCATCGGATCCTCCAGGCGTCCATCGATCTCCGTTTTCCAGATTTCCCTGCCCGAATCCGCATCGTAGCATACCACCGTTTCTTTCGGGCCGCGCTGGTCCTGGGTGAAAAGCATGCGGCCAGCCACCGCGAGCGAGGACCAGCCGGGACCCACCGCGATTTTCCAGAGTAGCTTGGGCGGGTGCTCGTTCCAATGGGTCGAAATCTGCGGCGCCAGGGAACGCCCGGCGCGGTCCGATCCGCGAAATTCGGGCCATTCCGGATGCGCCAACGAATTCGTGAGCGAGCTTCTGTCAATTTGCGCCGTCGGTTTTGGCGTTGCCGGCTTCTGCGCGGCGAGCATCGCGTCCTCCGCGGTTTGTTTCCAGCGCGAATGGAACGAGAACTTGTAATCCCCAGTCAGGCCGTCACTGCGCAAGAGCATCGACACGGAGAACCCGGCAAAAGCAAGCAGCACCGCGGTCCCCGAACGAATCGCGGGCGGCGATTTCTTGAGGAGTGCGGCGGTGAGCGCGAAAAGGAAGAAACCCAGCGGGAGGGTGAAATACGTCGTCGCCGACCCGCGCATGGTCGGGTGAGCGAGCGTAATGGTGATTGCGGCGCTCGCGACCAGGCCCAGAAAACCGAACAACCTTTCTCGCCAGGTCGCCCGGCTGGCCGTAAGCCACCAGATAAGCAAAAGGAGGCAGCCCAACAGCGGTCCGAAAACCGCCACCATCCAGTACTTCGTGGCTCCTCCCTCCAAAATGTCCGGGCCAAAGCGCGCCGCGAGCATCAGCAGCGCGAGTAGAAACGCCGGCCAGGCTCTGAGCGGCCGGAACGGTTTGCGTGAACCATCCGGGGCGCTCGGGCGTTCCGGAGCATTTTGTTCCGAGGTCAGATCATTCATGCGGCGATCTCCTGTGTATAGTAGTAGCGCAGACAAGCTTGCGGTTGCAAGAGAATTTGAGAACAGAATTGCCGCAAAAAGGCACGAAAAGCTTCTTTCAAACATCCCCTGGTAGCAGTGTGCTGGCCGTGGGAAGGATCCTGGTGGAGGCGGAGCTGTGCCGCCGGCACTGGAGCGAAGCGGAGTTGGCTCGGCGGCGCAAAGGGGGACCCGGAGAAGGTGAAATTAGGTAAAAGTAGGTCTTTACCCCAGGGGCGGAAAAGCGAGCACAGTGGTAATTTGCACTGCTTGCAGCAATCGAAAGGCCGTAGTTCGAGGTCTGGACCTGCCACGGGTGAGGTGCGGGCAACCCTCGACCAGCAAGCATGAACAGGCCACTAACAATTCTAGTCGCGGAGAATGGCGCCAAGGACGCGCTCCGGCTGAAGCCGGGGTTTGACCGTTTCTAGACAGTGACACGGTGGCTTCCCTGGATTCCGGGCAATAGTGATGAGACACAAGTCAATGCTTGCCTGCTGGTTGCAAAAAGCGGTCAGGTGCCTGATTCTGGCCGGCCTCCTGCTGCCAAGACTCGGTTTGGCTGGAGGCCCTCCTCCAATTATCGTGGTCCAACCGGTGAGCCAAAATGCCCTGTTGTTGGGCCTTGTTTCCTTTTCTGTGACAGCTTCGAGCGGAACCACGATGAGCTATCAGTGGTACAAGGACGGCTCGGCTATTTCCGGTGCGACTTCGAGCACTTACACCATTCTGAGTGTCCTGGGAACCAGTGTGGGAAACTACTACGTAAAAGTAAGCAACGCCGGAGGTTGGGTGCTGAGCGACACCGCCACCCTCAACGTCGTCGATGCTCCGCCTGGCATCATTACCCAACCGGAAAGCCAGACAGTGGTCCAGGGCCAAAATGCTACTCTCGCCGTCGTGGCGAGCGGCGCCGGGCCGCTGAGCTACCAATGGTTTTTCAACGGCACATCACTGGGCGCGACCGGCACGAGTGCAACCCTCACGCTCCTCGGCGTTGGGGCGAATCAAGCCGGGGCGTACCAGGCGGTGATGGCCAATTCCCTGGGTTCCATCACGAGCGCGGTCGCGACTTTGACGGTCCTTGTGCCGCCGGGAATAGCGACCCAGCCGCAGAGCCAGAGCGTCGCACGGGGCCAAAACGCCTCCTTCTCCGTCGTGGCGAGCGGCACCGTGCCACTGAGCTATCAGTGGTATTTTAACGGCTCATCGTTGGGGTTCAACAATCAAACGCTCACAGTCGATGGCGCTGAACCAAATAAAGCCGGCAACTACACGGTAGTGGTAACGAACGTTGCAGGTTCAGCAACGAGCGCGGTCGCCACTTTGACGGTCCTTCTGCCACCGGAGATCACGACCCAGCCCCAGAGCCAGAGCGTCGTACGGGGCCAAAACGCTTCGTTCTCGGTCGTAACGAGCGGTTCCGCGCCAATCAGTTATCAGTGGAACTTCAACGGCTCGGCCCTGCCCGGCGCCACTACCTCAGCGCTGACGCTCACGAATGTTGGAACGACTCAAGCGGGCGGCTACACGGTGCTGGTGACCAACAGCGCCGGGTCGGTTACCAGTGTTGTCGCCAGCCTGACAGTGGTCCTCCCCACCGTCACTCTGTCCCTCAACCCCACCCTGGCGCTCGGTTCCACCGGCTTCACCATTCAATTGTCCGTCCCGGTTGGACTCACGTACGTAATCCAAGCCTCGAGCGACTTCCAGACCTGGACACCAATCGCCACCAACGTTGCCACCACCGGCAGCGCTACGTTCACGGATGCTGAAGCCACGAACAATCCCACCCGTTTTTATCGCGCGGTGGTGCCGTAGCCACAAGCTTCAAGCCCCGTTAGTTGCACATTATGCTTCCTTTTAAGGATATGCCCCTCCGGCGCAAGCTGACGGTGATCATCATGACGGCCAGCCTGCTGGCGTTGCTGTTAGTGTCAGCGGGTTTTGTCACTTACGAAATGGTGGCCTACCGCAAGACGATGCGGGCTGACCTTCTGACGCTGGCCGACATCATCGGGAACCAAAGCACCGCGGCCCTGTTGTACGAGGACAAAGATGTCGCCCAGGAGATCCTGGCCTCCCTCAAGGCGAAGAAGCACATCTGCTCAGCGGCGCTTTACAAGCAGGGACGGCTATTGTCCGCCTACCCGGCTGCGGCCGCGGCGCCCGAGCGGCCGCCTGAATGGCCGCAACGCGAAGGAGCGAGGTTCGAAGGAGACCACTTCGATTTGTTCCACGAGATCCGGCTGCGAGGTGAAGTGCTGGGAACTTTGTATTTGAGGTCGGACCTGAAGGAGATGAACGAGCGCCTGCAGGAGTACGCGTCGATCGTGGTGCTTATGATGCTCGCATCCGCCGCCATTACCTGGGTATTCTCGTGGTTCCTGCAGCGGATCATCTCGCGCCCGGTGTTCCATCTCGCGGCGACGGCCAAGGAGGTCTCGGCGAGCAAAAATTATTCGGTGCGCGCCACCCGCCACGGAAACGACGAGCTGGGGCAATTGATCGACGGGTTCAACCTGATGCTGGACCAGATTCAGCAGCGCGATGGGGCGTTGCAGGAAGCGCACGACAAGCTCGAGAAGCGGGTGGAAGAGCGAACGAAAGATCTGCGGGCGGAGATCGCGGAGCGTCAACGGGCGGAATCGGCGGTGAAGCAGCAATTGATGCGGACCAATTTGCTGAACCGGATTACGCAAATTATCTCGGAACGCCAAGGGTTGGAGAGCATCTTGAACGTGGTCCTGCGCCAGTTGGAGGAGCATTTCGGACTGGATTTCGGCGCCGTCGGGTTGCTGGAGCCGCAGACGCAAAAGCTAACGGTTTCGGCGGTGCGGATGAAGAACCCGCTCCTGAGCGCGCGCCTGGACCTGCGCGAGGGCCTGGAGATGGAGTTTGGGGAGACGGGCCTGGGGCTTTGCGCGCAGGGCCAGACGGTGTACCTGGCCGACGCGGAGAGCGGCCCTCCCGGATTGGCGTCGAGGTTTGCGGAGGCGGGGTTGCGGTGCCTGGTGGCGGTTCCGCTCCTGGTCGAGAACAAACTCTTCGGTGTGATGCTATCGGCGCGAGCGAAGCCAAGCAGTTTCAGCAGCGCGGAATCGGAGTTTTTGCGAATGCTGGGCGAGCACGTGGCTCTGGCGGCGCATCAAGCGAAACTGTACGCGGAACTGGAAAGTGCCTATAACGAGCTGCGGCGGACACAGCAGGCGGTGATGCAGCAGGAGCGGTTGAACGCGTTGGGACAGATGGCCAGCGGCGTCGCGCACGACATCATCAACGCGCTGTCACCGGTGGTTGGATTTTCGGACCTCCTGTTGAAGGGCGAGCACGGTTTGAGCGCGGACGGACGCAGGTATCTGCGACTCATCAGCACGGCTGGAAATGATATCGCGCATATTGTCGCGCGGCTGCGGGAGTTTTACCGCAAGCGGGACGAGCGAGTGACCACCGAGCTGCTGAACCTCAACGAACTGGCTCAGCAGGTGGTCGATATGACGCGCCCGCGCTGGCGGGACATCCCGCAATCGAATGGCACGACGGTGGAGGTACGGACGGAGTTCGATTCGGCGCTGCCGGAGATGGCGGGAATTGAGAGTGAGCTGCGGGAGGCGCTCACGAACCTGGTTTTGAACGCCGTCGACGCCCTGCCGAATGGCGGCACCATTTCCATCCGTACGCGGGCAACGGCCAGCGGCCTGAACCAGCCCCCAGAGGCGCCGCCCACGCACGTTCTGCTGGAAGTTAGTGACACCGGCACCGGCATGACCGAGGAAATCCGCAAGCGCTGCCTGGAACCTTTCTTCTCGACGAAGGGCAAACGGGGCACCGGGCTGGGCCTGGCCATGGTTTATGGCGTGGTGGAACGCCACTACGGCAGTATCGAGATCGACAGCGAACCGGGCCGCGGGACCACTTTCCGTCTTGTGTTTCCGTTAAGAGCTGCCTCCGAGGCGGCCGCCACCGGGACTGGCAATACCTCGGTGCCGGAGCCGCGACGAATCCTCTACATTGACGACGAGCCACTCTTGCGGGAATTGCTCATGGAAATGTTGCAGGCGGATGGGCATAAAGTGCAGGTCAGCGACGGCGGCGAAGCTGGCCTGGAGGTGTTCCGTTCGGCGCGGGCAAAGGGGGAACCTTTCGACCTTGTCATCACCGACCTGGGCATGCCGAATCTGGACGGTCGCCAGGTCGCCGGCCTGGTGAAGCAGGAATCACCCACGACACCGGTGATCATATTGACCGGCTGGGGCGCGTTGATGAAAGAGAATAGCGGGCAATTGGCCGCAGCCGATGGCGTGCTGAGCAAACCTCCGCGGTTTCGCGAGCTGCGGGAGATGCTCTGCCGTCTGCCGGCGCCTCCGGCTCGGCGGGCGCGAGCTTTGAACAACTCGCACACCGCGTTCTTTCGCTCCAACAACCCCCAACCAAATCAGCACGAGGAAGGGCATCCGGTAAAGCCCTAGGTTGGGGTTGGGTACGGACCCCATAGACACAAGGCGAGCAGAGTGCTACGGAATGCTATGGTGTATTGCATTGCTCCAGGCGCTAGAAAGGCCGAAAGATTGGGTCTTCATCGGTCAGCGGGTAATGTTCTGGCAAGCATCCACCAACGAACCATTAGCAAACCAATGACAATTCTGGTGGCAGAGGATGACGCAAGAGACGCGCTGTTGCTGAAGGTGGCGCTTGACCAGGCGGAGTTGACTGTGCCGGTGAATTTCGTGCGCGACGGCGTGGAAGTCATGGATTATTTGCGGGGCGTGCCCCCGTTTGACGATCGCGCCACTTACCCGCTCCCCGACCTGCTGGTGCTGGATCTAAAGATGCCCCGTATGGACGGCTTCGAGGTGCTGACCTGGCTGCGGCGGCAACCCGGCTCGGAGCGGATAACTGTCGCCGTGCTCAGCGGCACCACTTGGCCGGCGGACATTCAACGCGCCTATGCTTTGGGCGCGGACTTCTGCCTGAACAAGCTGTTCGGTTTTCGGCAACTGGTGGACGTGGTCGAGAGGATGGAAGAGAAATGGTCGCATCCTCTTCCCCAGGTCAAGCGAGGTTAGCTTTGGCCGCCGTTGGGAGAGGGATTGGGAGGGAGGAGGTTGAAACAGGTTTTAACGCAAAGACGCAGCCCAGCGAAGCCGCAATCGTTAGCGGGGAGGGGTTGAACCACGGATGGCACGGATGAGGACGGAATGGCCGCAAGGAGGCACGAAACGGCACAAAGAGGTGATCACGCGCGAAAATGTCAATTTCGGTCCCGATAGCTCACGATAGGTCCCGACAGGTCTCGATAGGTCCAGCTGCGGGCGCAGGTCGGCGGGAGCTATCGGGACCACGGTTTTGGGGGAGCGGGAGCTATGGGGAGCTGCTTAAGGTTAAAGTACACAGGCTAAAGGCTAAAGGGCCGAGTATCAGTTCGGGCCAAAATGCGGGAAGTGTTAGTACGCGGTAGTAGGTGTTAGTAACTGATATAAAGTGTTATTAGGTGGTATCGATGTGGGCTGAACTTTGAACGCTCGAGCCAGGGAAAAAGATTATCCAACTCCGGATTGGTCGGGATTGGTCAGGACTACGCGGGATTGGTCGGCTTGGCCGCCGACAGGGTCGCTGGGGGAATTTAAGTCGCGGTTGGCCGCGGTTGGTCGAAGTTGAGAAGAACGGTTGTGGCAACTTTGGAAAGTTGACAAAGGGTGAAGCGCCAACTTTGGAAAGTTGACAGGTGACAGGGGCGGGGCGGGGGGGTGATGGAGTTTTTCTTTTCGCGGAGCGAGTGGGAACCCGAAAGTTGACAGTTGACAAGAAGTGGGTGGCAGCCCGCTTTTACCGAGGATTTTGGCAGTTTCGAAAGTTGACAGAGGGTGGAGTTGTCAACTTTGGAAAGTTGACAGTTGACAGGGGCGGGGCGGAGCGGCGCGCTGAGACAGCGCGCCCCACCAGGAATGGGGCCGGGGAACCCTCTAATGAGGCCCGAGGTGGAGCGAATTGACCCCGCGAGGCTGGCGCCACGTCAGTCTATCCCTCTCGTCTCGCCGGTTCAGCCCGATCCTGCTGCTGGGATGAACGGGTCTTGGGCGTGCCATTGGTTTTGCGAGCTGAGGTTCGCTCCGCCTGATCCCGGCCGACCGCTTTCAATATTTCGCTTTCAGCCTCGAGCCAGTGGTGGAGATCCTCCCCATGACGGGCGCCGCCTGCGAGCCAGAGGTGGTAAGCTCGTCTTTCAATTTGCTCGCGCAAGGCCACTTCGGGCAGTGGCTCGGTGGTCGGTTTGTTGCTCAGGTCCGATTTGTTTTTCATGTTGTTCCTTGTTCTTTTGGTCTAGTGGATTCAATGTCAGCGCTTGGCAAAGGTGTACGCCACCAGGGTTGAGGGGAGCAGGTTCTCGATTCAGGCAGGCGGTAACCGTTACCCCGAGCCCCAGCAGGAGGCTGAATTTTCCGGCAGCGGAAAGCGCTCCGGCCGCCAGCAGCCAGGGCAACGCCGGAAGTGGCAGTCCCCTCTGTTCTACGAAAACCGCCGCGAATATGAGCCGCAAGCCGTGGTTGACGAGGAATTGGGTTGTCTGGGTCACAGGTTGCCCTCAAAAGAAAAATGCAACCCCGAGCATCCCTGTCACCCCGTTCAGGCCCAGGTTCGGTTTATGAATTCCCGCGCAAGACCAATGAGCATAGCCAGCCCCCAGGCTCAAGGCCACGTTCTCCTTCAGAAACCATTGCACTCCTCCACCCGCCTGAAGGTTGAATTCGAACGTTCCGCTCAAATCGGGAGGTCCGATCCCCGTTGCCGTCACGCCAGCGCCAAATTCACCAAATGGGATCCAGCGGGTCCCGGTGGCAAAGTTGTAACGCAGGTGAGGAGTAAGACCTACCAACCACTCACTGTTTGGAGAGAATTGGGCCCCGGTGAACAGCTCCAGGCGGAATTCCGGATTGCCCGCGTACCAGTGACCCTGGCCCAGAAGGCGACCCAGCATATGCCCGTAGGTCAAACTGACCAGGGCCAAATCGTGTGCTTCGAGACTGCCGAATGCCGCCAACCCATAGGTAGCCCCAGCGCTCAGGCTGATAGACTGTGCGTCGGACCGGAAGCCTTCACCAACACCGCCTGCCCAGATGGTTCGCGGTTGCTGCCCCAGTTGGGATTCGGGCTGCACACCGGGATTCGTGGCCAATAGCTGCGGCTGCGCTTGAGCGTTCCAGGAGGCTCCCATAAACACCACGGCACTGACTCGGCATGCCAGCCCAGTTCTCAGGTTGGCACACTGAGTTAACCTGGCATCGAGGGATATTCTGCCGCCACCCATGAACGCGAGCGTCAAGACCACGAGCGTATACAGAATCGCAAGTTGCGGATCGCGACCTGCCAGAAGGTTTTGAAGAATGGCGCCGCTCAGCGCGCCAAATAGCAATATCGCGCTAATCCGCGTGAACAATCCAATGATGATGAACAATGAGCAGATGAACTGCACCAGCGTTGCCGCAACCGCCGAAGCGAGTGGTGCGGGGAAATGCATCCCAGCAACTTCCTCGGCCAATTTCCACGGCGTGCCGTTCTGGAGATAGGCAACCCAGCCCTCCAATTTGTGCCAGCCGTGAATGTAGAAAATCATCAAGCCCGCCGACACACGAAGCAGAAAATGTCCCCACGTTTCGAGCTTATTGCCCGTTTCCACGCTAAGTGATTTTCTCAACAGATTCATAATTGGATTGTGCGAATGGTTTCTCGGGGCTCAGAAGGCGAAGCAGTCGCAGCCCGATCCGAAGAAGCCGGCATAGCGATTGCGGGCGGCCTCGATGCCGGCGAGGAGTTGATGGCCCGCATGGACGCAGCCATGATGATGGCCTTCGGCATCGTGCTGATGCTGCGGCATCGGCACACCCGCTCGAGCAGCCTTGCGAACGTCCAACGGCGCGCCGTAACCGCCGAACACCTTCACCGGCGACCATTCCGGGAGCACGGGGATCGCGGGGGGCGCATGTGATGCAAATTCATTCGTCGCGTGTACGATTTTTCCATCCACAATCGTAAGCACGGACTCAATGCTCTTGATCCGCTCCTCGGGCACTGACAAATAGTCGTCGGTAAGCACAACCAAGTCCGCCAATTGCCCCGCAGCAAGCGCGCCTTTCTTGCCGCTTTCACCCGAAAACCAACTGCTGCCTTTGGTGTAAAGCATCAACGCTTCTTCCCGGCTCAGACAATTTGCCTCGGAATAGAGCGCAGTGCCGCCAACGGTTTTCCCGGCCACGAGCCAGTAAAGGGAAAGCCAGGGGTTGTAGCTGGCCACGCGTGTTGCATCTGTGCCCGCCCCCACGGGAATGCCCAAATCGAGCATTCTCCGAACGGGCGGAGTCCGTTCCGCCGCCTTACTACCATAGCGGTCCAGAAAATACTCTCCTTGGAAGGCCATGCGGTCCTGGATCGCTATGCCGCCTCCCAACGCTTTGACACGTTCGAGGCTGCGGTCCGAGATGGTTTCGCAATGATCGAAGAACCAATTGGTTCCTTTGAATGGGATTTCACGATTGACATCCTCGAACACGTTCAACATCCGGGAGATGCTTTCGTCATAGGTGGCGTGAATACGGAACGGCCATTTATTTGCAGCCAAAAGCGAAACAACCTCCTTCAAATCCTTTTCCAGGTTAGACGGAAGGTCGGGCCGGGGTTCCGGGAAATCCTCGAAATCCGCCGCTGAATAAACCAGCATTTCTCCAGCCCCGTTGCAGCGATAGAAATCGTCGCCCTTGCCCGGCCCCGTCAGTTTCATGCAGCGCAGGAAATCCTCCTTCTCCTGTTTGGGTTTTTGCGTGAAAATATTGTAGGCCATGCGAACAGTCATCTCACCTCGCTCGTGCAGTTCTTCGATGATCGCATAGTCGTCCGGGTAGATTTGAGAGCCGCCGCCCGCGTCCACCAAGCTGGTGAGGCCGAGGCGGTTGAGCTCGCGCATGAAATGGCGGGAAGAGTTCATCTGCTGTTCAGGCGGCAGCTTGGGTTGCTTGCCGACGGTAGCGTAAAGAATTCCGGCGTTGGGGCGGGCGATGAGGAGTCCGGTGGGGTTGCCGTTTCCGTCGCGCTGGATTTCACCCGCCGGTGGATTGGGAGTGTCTTTGGTGTAGCCGCAGGCCCGCAGCGCGGCTTTGTTCAACATACCGCGGCAATACAAATGCAGGACGAAGACAGGCGTTTCGGGGGAGACGGCGTTGATTTCATCAAGCGTGGGCATACGCCGTTCGGCGAATTGGAACTCGCTCCAACCGCCGATGACGCGGACCCATTGGCCGGGCGGTGTCCGCTGAGCCTGCTCTTTGAGCATGCGCAGTCCGTCTGCGAGGGACGGAACACCGTCCCAGCGAAGCTCGAGGTTGTAGCTAAGGCCGCCGCGGATGATATGCATGTGGGAATCGTTCAGGCCGGGAATCACGCGCCGACCTTGTAAATCGATGACCTTCGTGTTCGGTCCTCGTTGATATTCCTCAGCGTCGTCCACGCCGACAATTCGCCCGTTTTTCACAACCAGACTTGTCGCCTCCGGCTTGGCCCGGTCGAGGGTGGTTATTTTGGCATTCTCAAGAATCAAGTCCGGCGCGGATGTAGCATTCATAAAAGTTTACTTTCAGATTTAATGGAGCCAACGTTTCAAAATGCGAGTGACCAGAGGCATCATCGCCCAGGCGAGCAAGGCCACGACGCAGGCGTTGCCCACAAGGTTCGCCACAAAGTAGTTTTGTCCTTTCAAAAGCTGCCCCACGGTTTGGGAGGTGAAAATCGTTACGGGAACAACCCCCAAATAAGTCGCGACGGCCATTTTCCAGCGAGGAGGATTAGGGGCGGTTTGATTCCTGAAAAATGCTTCGAGCCCATGAAGCTCTTTGTAGGTGGGCTCGCCTTCCGTCAAAGACGAGACCTTGTCTTTCCAGGCGAGAAAAGCCGGTGACGCGTAAAATGATTTTCTCTCCTCATCACTTGCGAAGGTTCTGATGATTCCGTATTCGTTTGAATGGGCACCGGGCGGTGGAACGAGCATCGCAGCCCCCTGGACGCCTGTATGCGCAAAGGAAGTTTTGAAAAACTCGGTAAGAGCTTTCTGAAACTCTGCTTCGCATCCGGGCTTTATGCGCCGGGTGATGGCGACATGAATCGGCTGTGTTCTCGTTTGGCTCATGGCACTAGAAAAGAAAGGTGATGGTGGTGGAGAAATAGTCCACGTCGCTGCCGCCGGCTTGGTGAACATAACTCCCGGTGAGAAAATGCACGTAAGATGCCTGCACATTGACGTGTCGCTGGAGCTGCCACGTCAGATTCACATCGAATGCAGTTCCGACATAGCTGGAAGCATTATGGAGCGCGGGAATCTCGACGTATCCGGGCACTGCATAGACGGCATCGTTTCGCGAGTACCTCCAAAACGGACTCGCGCCTCCGTCAATCGTAACCTTTGGCAAGGGATGCACCGTAAAGTTCGGATGGACGCTCATGATATTCTGAGGCCGGATCAGGCTGGCATCGTTGAAGTAACCGGATTTGAAGAAGAGCGCGTCGAAGGTTCCAAGGTGCCCATCATTTGGATTGTCGTCACCGCTGGTGACGCCGGCCTTGAGTCCGAGCCTCGGATTCCACGTCGTGTCGCAGGTATAGCCTGCATTCATCGCCGCGCTCCACGCGAGGATGGATTCGTCGCCAAAGCTGCCCACCTGGAGCACTTGCTCCGCTTCCCAATCCCAATGGTTGCGGACTGCAAACTCGCGCGCCCCCAGGGTGTGGCGGTGCTCGTCTGCGGTTCCTGAAGCATACTTCCCGTCTTCGCGATGAATCCCCAAATAGTACAGGTCGAGGCCCAGGGTGTGCGGCGCGTCGAAATAGTGAGTAGCATAGATTCCCCAAAATGTGGTTGAGTGATCTTCCGAATCAATGTGGCCCGAATCCTTAACCGGCTGCGTCAGAAAGGCGGTGACATTCCAACCTGGCCGCGAGTAAAGCGCCTCGAATCCGTCGAATCGGAACGGAATGTTTGGGGCCGCGCGAGTGGCCACGAGCCTTCCTGCCCCAAAACTCATGCCGAAGCGGCCAACACGCAACGTGAGGCGTTCGTCGTCCTTCAACCACGGAACCACATCAACGAACGCAAATTGCAAGTCTATGGGGTCGTTCTGAACCGGCGGGGCCGGCTGTGACTCGCCTTCGATTATACCGGAAATACCCTCGGTGAAAAACCGCAAACGGTCGCCCAGATGCACATCGGTCAGCAGTGTGACCCGTTGCAGCAAATAGGAATCGGACGCTTTGCCGCCAATCCCGAAGTTGGGATCATAATGTCCCTCGTACCTTTCGCGCAACTCGCCCCCAAGGGTCGCATACCACACCGGGTCATCCTGGCGCAGCGGGATGTATTTGACCGGGTCACACAAATCAGTGCGATTGGCCTGATGGGTCAAATAGGAATAGTCCTCGTCAAACCGCAACATTTTGAAACCCGGGGGCGTGAGTGGAATCTCCGCGCCTGGTGTGAGTTGCTGGGCCGCAACCATTGCCGGGGCGACGATCGGCACGGAGATGAGTAAAGCGAGGCGCATCGTTCATTTTGAGGTGGAGGCGTAAGGAGTCGAATCTCGTTTCTGCAATTGCGCGATGATGGAGTCAATCCCCTGGCCCACCTGTTTTACAGCGCTATCGAAAAATGCCGGCCCAGCTTCCACCACGACGCTTTCAATGCTGAACTCCGGTGCGAGTGCCTGCGCTTGAAGCCGCTTCTCCGTGTCGTAAGCCGAGAGCATTTGCTCGATAAAGGCGCGATCTCCTTCGCCGACCTCAATAGTCGTATTGCCTTCGTCGCGAATGACCGGCGCCCAGGCAAGGTGCTTGGCTTTGAGGCGCACCGCTTCACGAGCGGCCAACCGTCCCACAAGGTGCAACGAATCCAGGGACAAGTCTTTTTCCTCCCCCAAACCAATCACCATAAAACGCTTGGCCGGTATGGAACCTTTAGGCGGAGTGAAAAGAAACGTTTCACCCAGTTCACCGACGAATTCGCCCCGATTCCGCAAGGCAGAAAGAATGCTGCCGAGATGCGCGTCCGTTTCCTTTGCCGCGCCTTGGTAAGTATCGCCAGAGGCTTTGTGTTTGAAGAGGCAGATGATTTGCAGATCGGCCGCCTCCATATAAGGGCCGTCCATTTTAATGGAGACTCGGATGCCCAGCGGCTTAGTCGCAAAAACATTTTCCTTCGGCGCTGGCGAGTCTGCTGCGGCCGCAACCAAACACGCCAACGTGAGGCCCAACGCAAAACCTTTCGTGTTCATAATGGGTCGAGCGTTTATGGGGGCATCAGGCGGCTTTCTTGGGCACAATTTGCGGTTTTTGAGCCGACTGCGGGGCGTGGTGGACCATGGTGTAGGCGTATTCAACGCCAACGCCGTAGGCGCCCGCCTGGAGTCGGAGCAGTTTCATGAGCGCGTCGTAATGTTCCTTGTTCTTCCAATCGCGCTGCCATTCAAGTAAGGCGCCAATCGTGGTCAACCGCACTGCGCCGGCTTGCACCATGCGCGAAAGGGCTGCCTCTTGTGCGGCAGGTGAAGTCGCGCCGCAGCAATCCTGAACCACATAAACGTTATAGCCTGCTCCCAGCATTTCGATCGTAGGCCAGGTGATGCAAACCTCGGTCCAGAAGCCGGTCATGATGATGTTCTTGCGCCCGGTGGCCTCGATGGCTTTGCGGAAGTCCATGGAGTCCCACGAGTTCATCGAGCTGCGTTCAATCACGGGTTGGCCCGGAAAAATGTCCAACAACTGCGGCCAGACATAACCACTGAAGGATTCGGTCTCCACAGAAGTGAGCACCGTGGGCACCTTGAATTCCTTGGCGACTTTGGCCAACAAGGTTACGTTGTTGATCATCGTGGCGCGATCTGCGTTGGCAACGGCAAAGAGCATCTGCGGCTGACAGTCGATGAATACAATTGCAGAATCTTCGGGCGTGTATGGTCTATGGTATTGGTTCATGTTATGTTTTCTTTCTATGTGTTTGTTTGAATGTTAGTTGAGGTCGAACATCGTTTATTTCGCGGCGTATTGCCCGTCGTTAATACAATGCGAGATTTCAAATGAAACAGGCCACCCGTTTTCCAAGAATTTGCCTAAAGCCGTCCGGGTGGCCAATTTTCGAGTGGATTTCCAGGCAAACCAGACTAATTTTTCTTTGTAATGGAGAAGTCCGAAACAAATGTGAGCGAGGCTACGGTCAAGTTAGAGGCTGTGGGGCGCGGCGATCCTGGTGCCGCGGAGGAACTATTTGTCCTCCTGTATGCAGAACTGCGGCGCAATGCGGCCGTCCAGCTGGCTCGGGAACTTCCCGGTCAGACGCTT
>Ga0210409_10002442_pt1 | contig 22033 bp, 10 predicted proteins | sample IncBWH17MmetaG_FD_161649 | JGI IMG/M metagenome (GOLD analysis project Ga0210409, IMG submission 161649) | Forest soil microbial communities from Barre Woods Harvard Forest LTER site, Petersham, Massachusetts, United States - Inc-BW-H-17-M | ecosystem: Environmental > Terrestrial > Soil >...
AATACGGTCCAGGGGCTACCGACAGCGAGATCAAGCTCGGCACGACGTCGCCCTATAGCGGCCCCGCATCGGCCTACGGCGTCTACGGCCAAGCCCAGACCGCTTACTTCAACATGATCAACGACCAGGGGGGCATCAATGGCCGCAAGGTCAACCTGATCTCGCTCGACAATGGCTACAATCCGCCCAAGGCGCTCGAGCAGACGCGCAAGCTGGTCGAGGACGAGAACGTCCTGTTCATCGCTGGCTTTCTCGGCACCGCACCCAACACCTCGGTGCAGAAATATCTCAACGGCAAGAAGGTGCCGAACCTCTTCCTCACCTCCGGTGCCGATCGTTTCAACGATCCCAAGAACACGCCGTGGATCGTGCCGCTCTATCCGACCTATGTCGGGCAGGGCGAGATCTTCGCGCGGTTCATCCTCACCAAGCACCCCGAAGCCAAGATCGGCGTGCTCTACATCAACGACGATCTCGGCAAGGACTTCCTGCTCGGCCTGAAGAAGGGCCTGGGAGACCGGGCCAAGACGATGATCGTGCGCGAAGTCAGCAACGAGCTGACGGACCCCAGCGTCGACAGTCAGATCATCGATCTCAAGGGCGCTGGCGCGGACACCCTGGTGCAGTTCACCACCTCGAAGTTCGCCGCCCAGGGCATCCGCAAGGCCTACGATCTCGGCTGGCGGCCGGTCGCGCACATTCTCGCCAGCGTCTCGGCGGCGATCGGCGGCACGCTGATTCCCGCCGGCGCCGAGCGCTCGAAGGGGATCATCACGGCACGCTGGGAGAAGCAGCCGACGGATTCGACGACGATCAACGACGCCGATGTCGTCGAGTACGTGAAGTTCGCGAAGAAATACATGCCGAATCTCAACATCGAGGACAACACGGCGGTGCCGGGCTACATCAATTCATTCATGATCACCCGGGTCCTGAAAGCCTGCGGCGACAACCTCACGCGCGACAATGTCCTGAAACAGGCGACCAGCCTCAAGGGCGTCGTGGCGCCCATGCTGCTGCCCGGCATCACGCTGACCAATTCGCCCGACGACTATCTCGCCTTCCATGCCATGCAGCTCTGCCAGTTCGACGGCGAGAAGTTCGTGTCCCTGGGCGACGTGATCAACCTCGACGTCGCCCGGAAGTGACCGCCATGCGCGGCCTGATCATGGAGACGCCGCTGCTGATATCGGGCATCATCGAGCATGCCGCGGCCACGCATGGCGTGACGGAGATCGTGTCGCGCACCATCGACGGCAGCCTGCATCGCTACACCTACGGCGATGCCCGGGCGCGGGCCAAGCGGCTGGCCAAGGCGCTGTCGGCGCTGGGCGTGCAGAGCGGCGATCGCGTGGGATCCCTGGCCTGGAACACGCACCATCATTTCGAGCTGTTCTACGGCGTGTCGGGCACCGGTGCGGTGCTGCACACAATCAATCCCCGCCTGTTCGAGGAGCAGATCACCTTCATCGTCAATCATGCCGAAGACAAGTGGATCTGCTTCGACGACGCGACCCTGCCGGTCGCCCAGCGGATCGCCCCCCGTCTGACGACGGTCGAAGGCTGGATCTATCTCGGCAACGGCGCCGCGGTCCCGGCCGATGCGCCCAGGCCCGTGCTCGACTATGAGACCCTGCTCGCCGCCCAGGACACGGAATACGACTGGCCGCAGTTCGACGAATTCCAGGCCTCGACCATCTGCTACACCTCGGGCACGACGGGCGTGCCGAAAGGCGTCGTCAACTCGCATCGCTCGACCCTGCTCAGCGCCTTGATCATGAGCACGGCCGACATGATCGGCGGCTATCGCTCGGGCGCATGCGAGGTGGTGATGCCGATCGCGCCGCTGTTTCACGGCAACGGCTGGCAGATGGTCTATACGGCGCCGATGAACGGCCACAAGCTCGTGTTGCCTGGGCGCAACTTCGAACCCGACCGGCTCTACGAGCTGATGGCTGCTGAGCAGGTGACGCTGGCCGCTGCGGTACCCACGGTGTGGCTGACCCTGCTCGACTACATGGATGGCAAAGGACTGCGCTTCGGATCGTTGCGCGCCGCCCTGGTGGCCGGCTCGAAGCCGCCGCGTGCCCTCGTCGAGGCTCTTGAGGGACGCCACGGCGTTGAAGTCGCGCAATGCTGGGGCATGACCGAGGCGCTGGGGGCGGCCAAGGCGACGTTGCCACCCGGGCTGGCCGACGCCCCCGCAGCGGAGAAGGTCGAGCACAAGCTGCGGTCGGGCCGCATCGCCTTCGGCACCGAGCTGCGCATCGTCGACGACCAGGGCGAGGTCCTGCCACGGGACGGCGTGGCTTTCGGTCACCTGCAGGCACGCGGCCACATCATCGCGGCAGGCTATCTGAAGCAGGAGAAGCTGGCCGGTGGCTGGCTGCCGACCGGCGACATGGCGCGCATCCACGCCGACGGCAGCCTCGACATCGTCGATCGCTCGAAGGACGTCATCAAGTCGGGCGGCGAATGGATTTCCAGCGTCGCCATCGAAGGCAGCGCCCTCGACCATCCCGGCATCGCCCAGGCGGCAGTGATCGCCATTCCCCATCCGCGCTGGCAGGAACGGCCATTGTTGATCGTCGTGCGCAAGCGGGGCAGCGACGTCACACGCGAGGCGATGCTCGATCATCTGCGCGCGCGCATGGCGTCGTGGTGGTTGCCCGACGACGTGGTGTTCGTCGACGCTTTGCCGATGACCGCCACCGGCAAGATCAACAAGGTCACCCTGCGCGCGCAGTTCGCGGAAGAACGCCGCAAGACCGGCTGACGACTCTTCCGGGACCGCGGGCCTCCGGCCCGCATCATGATCATGAGCGGACCGGAGGCCCTCAGGCGCATGTGAATGCGCCGAGTCCGCTTGAATTAAAGCGAGGCGCCGGCCGTGGGATCCCACGCCCAGTAGCGCGCCACGGCGCCGGCATCGACCCGCAGGTCTGTTCCCGTGATCATCCCGGCATCGTCGGAGGCGAGAAAGACCGCCGCGCGTCCGTAGTCGCTCGGAACCGGCAGCTTCTGCATGGGGATGCGCGTGCGGAACGGCTTCATGACGCGGTCGAGGCTTTCGGGTCGTTTGACCGTGCGGCCCCAGCGCGTCGCCCGCTCGAACGACTCGCCCGGGTCGGTTGCCGTGGGCGTCAGGCTGTTGACCCGAATGCCGTTGCCGACCAGCTCCATGGCGGCGGAGCGGGTGAAATTCAGCAGGCCGCATTTGGACGTGCTGTAGGCGATGTTGCCGGGTTCGCCCTGATGGCCCGCCGTCGAGATGATGTTGATAACGACGCCGCCGGCTGCCCGCGCGATCATCGCCTTGCAGGCATGCTTGGTGAACAGGAAGGCGCCACCCAGGATCACGCCGGTCTGGCGGTTCCATTCGTCGAAGGACATGTCGATGACGCCCTTCTTGTTGAAGAAGGCGGCGTTGTTGACGAGGATGTCGACTTTGCCGAAGGCCGCGATCGCTGCGTCCACGGCGGCCTCGACCTGCGCTTCATCGGTGACATCGCAGGTGACGCCGATCGCGCGGCCGCCGTTGCCCTTGATGTAAGCAGCGCAATCCTTGGCATTCGCAGGATTGGCGTCGACGGCGACAATCGCCGCTCCTTCGGCTGCCAACCCCTCGGCGATACCGCCGCCGATATTGGGGCTGGTGCCGGTGACGATGGCGACCCTGTCCTTCAGCTTCATGTCTTGACCCTCAGTTCGCCCGATCAGTTCGGAGGGGCGATCAGGAACGCCTTCGACGAATTGAAGATCCAGGTGTCGACGAAGCCGGTCTCGGTGGGCTTGCGCTTGAGCTCGCTCAACGCGCCGGCCAGGCACATCCAGTTCAGGATCTCCTGCTGGCCGCTGTCCTCCACGGCCGTGCCCGAGCAGTTGCGCCAGGTCTGCCAGTCGCTGGCGCACAACGCGTCGTACATCCGTCGGTCGGCCGGCGTGTCGGGATAGAGGAAATGGTTCTTGGCGGTGAGAAAGGCATGCGACCAGCCGGACGAGGCGAGAAGTGCCACCCGGTAGGGCGACTCGGCGAGAATGCGCGCCGTCGCCGCGCCGAGGTCGAACAAACGGCGGGGCGTCGGTGCCGGCGGATCGAGATCGGCCTCGGCGATCACTCGGTCGAACACCGGCAGGCCGCCGCGCTGGGCGAGAACCCGGCGGCCGTAGCAATTTATGGCGAAGGGGACGATCGGATAATCGAACCCCTTGCGGGCGTAGTCGAGATACATCACCGCGTTGGTGAAGGCGTGCCCCAGCGCGTGATGCAGCGGCTTGTAGGCATAGGCGGTGTCGAAGCCTTCCTCGATCAGCCGGCTGGCCAGCATCTTGGCGGCCGTCCGATGTCCCGGCAAGTCGAACGCCTTGTCCGTCTCGCCCCATACGTTGCCGGCGGGCGCCGTGAAGTGGAAGCGGTCGTAGGCGCTGATGCAGTAGGGCGGGACGACGTCCTCCTTGAAGTTCTCGTACTGGTCGTCGCCCCACATCAGGATGAAGTCGGGATTGAAGGCATCGAGCGCGGCACGGGTCTTCGCCAGCCAGCCGACCAGGTCGGCGCGGTGGCGCGTCGCTGCCGATGTGCCCTCATCGTTGCCCCATTCGGCGCGCATCGGCTCGGGCCAGCCCGAAGGGCTCTTGAGCGCTTCCGGAAGATGCGGATTCTGCAGCATGCGTTTCAGGATCCATGACATGCGCTCGTCGGAGCCGGAGAGCGGCGGATAATGCGAAATTCCGAGAGCGAGGATTTCAGCCATGGCGTTTCCTAACACTTGATAGATTTTATGGCGCGAGCTTCCGCTGGGCCGGCCTTCCCGTCAACATACTGTTTTCGACGGTGGCATGCGCTGGCGTCGAACTTGCAACACTATCGACATCGTTCGCCGGGAGGAAACCATGAAAGCCGTCGTCATTCACGCCACGGGCGGTCCCGAGCAGCTCACCTTGGCCGACATGCCCGATCCGCTGCCCGGCCCGGGCGAGGTGCTGCTCGACGTCGCCTATGCCGGCTGCAACTGGGCCGACACGCAGGTCAGGATGGGCATCTACCCGCATGCCATGACCTATCCCATGGTGCTGGGCTTCGAGGTCTCGGGCACGGTCGCTGCGCTCGGCCCGGGCGTGACCGGCGTGCAGGTGGGCAACAAGGTCGCCAGCTTCCCGGAGAAGGGCGGCGCCTATGCCGAGAAATGCGTGGCGCCCGCCGTCGGTCTCATCAAGCTGCCCGACGGCGTCGGTCTCGATGTCGGCGCGGCGTTCCCGATCCAGGCGCTCACCGCCTATCACATGCTGTGGACGATCTACGGGCTGGAACCGGGCGACATCGTCCTGGTCAACGCCATCGGTGGCGGCGTCGGCCTCGCCTGCACCCAGCTCGCGGTCCATGCCGGCGCGCGGGTGATCGGCACGACCGGCACACCGGGCAAGGAAAAGCGCGCTCTGGCGTACGGCGCGTCCCGGGTCGTGGTGACGAGCCAGGAGGATTTCGAGAAGGCCGTGCTCGACTTTACGAATGGAAAAGGCGTCGACCTCGCCATCGATTCCTACGGCGCCACCATGCTCGACCGCACCTTCAATGTGGTCAGGAAGCTCGGCCACGTGATCAGCATCGGCGAGGCCGAGGGCCAGCCCTTCAAGAACATCCGCGAACGCATCCTGCCCCGATCGCAGACCTTCACCCGCCTGCATCTCGGCCATGTCGATCACGCCTCGCCCGAATGGCGGGCCGGCGTCGACCATGTGCTGGCCGGCATCGCCGAGGGCTGGCTGAAAGTGCCCATCGAGGCGGTGTTTCCGCTCAGCCAGGCCGCCGACATGCATCGACGGCTCGAAGGGCGCCACGTCGCCGGCAAGCTGCTGCTGAGGGCGGGAGCGTCGTGATGTCATGCCGCTGACAAGAATGTTGCGGATAGGTGCCACGCGCACAGTGTGATATCGACTCCGCGGACCTTGCGCGGGTGGAACCAATGACCTCGCTGACGGTTGGATTGTCATGGGCAGGAGTTTGAAGTCCGCGGAAGCGATTCCGTCGGTGGGAGAGGCATGGGTGCTGCGCGCGCCCAGGATTTACTACCTCCACCCCCAAAATGTAGGGGGCCTGCCCGATTGCACGCGCCACATCACGCTGGCCGCCGTGTTGGGCTTCGACCATGTCTGCGTCGGTCCGATCTTCGAACCGGCACGCGGCGATCCGTTCCTGATCTCTGATCTGGAGACTGTGGACCCGCGGCTGGGCATTGCCGGATCGCCCGAAAATGCCGTGCGCGAGATCGCAGCACTTTGCCGGGGGCACGGGCTCAGCCTGTTTCTCGATATCGTGCTCGACCGGTTGGCAGCAGACGGTCCCAGCATGCGCCAGGCCGACGGCCTTTATGAACGCCGCGATCATCGCGACATGGTCGATCCCCGTCAGGATCGCGCCGCCATGAATGTCGCTGCTCCGCGCCCCGGCGCCATAAGCCGGCTCGTGCCGTGGTGGACGGAGCGTCTTGTGCGCCTGGTGCGCGCCGGAGCGTCAGGGTTCCGACTCATGGGCCTTGATCTGCTGCCGGGCGAGGCCGTGCGGCAGATCGTCGGCGCGACTCGCGGACAAGTCACCTGCGGCTTCTGGGGCTGGACCCCCGGGGTGGATTGGGCGCGCCACGCCGACCTGATCGGCGCCGGTCTCGATGGGGTCTTCGCCTCGACGGCGTGGTGGGACGGGCGGGCCGGCTGGTATGTCGAGGAGTACGAATCGCTGCGCCGCGTCGCGCCGGTGATCGGCCTGGTCGAGGCGCCGCTGCGGGTCGCGCCGCTGGACATCGGCCTGCGGCAACGCGCGCTCCGGCTGGCCGCCACTACCGCCGACGGGTTGATGATGCCGGCCGGGTTCGAGACGGACCTAGAGGCGGAAGTCACGGAAACGACCCAGGAGGCCGGATCCCTGGCGTCTTTCGGGGCGACAGGGGAAATGCGCCGCCTCACGGGTGCTTCGGCCGCGGTGACGGTTTTGGCGCGGCTGGACGCCGCCGATGGCCGTGCTGCCGAGAGCGGCATTATCGTTCTGATCAACAACGATCCGTCTCGGTCGCAGCCGATCTCCATAAGCCTCGATCCTCTTGATCCGGCCGCCGGGGCACTGCTTGGCAACCCACGGACAGTCGCGGGCGAGCCTCTGCCCGACCGCCTGGCGCCGGGCGAAGTCCGCGTGGCTCGCGTGAGCCGCATCGGTGCCGTGCGCGACGGCAAGCGGCAGGACCGGCGGGCCGCGAACGCCGCTGCTCTGCGCTCGCCTGTCGTCATCGAACGCGTGACGCCGCAGGTGAGCGGCGGCCCGTTTGCGGCCAAGCGCATCATCGGCCGGCCGATCACGGTCGAAGCCGACATTTTCGCCGACGGCCACGACGTGCTCGCGGCCGAGCTGCTGTGGCAGGCGGCCGACGAGAAAGACTGGCAGCGCGCGCCGCTTGTGCCGATCGGCAACGATCGCTGGCGCGGCGTTCTGTTGCCCAAGCGCATCGGCCGGCATCTGTTCACGATCGAGGCGTGGCGCGACGAATACGCGACCCTTTGCCATGCGCTGGAGGTCAAGCATCGCGCCGGCATCGACGTGGCCACCGAGATCGCCGACGCCCGGGCGCATTTGGTTCGTCTGAAGCTCGACCGGACTCTGGCAGCATTGTCCGACGGCGACGTCGATCAGAACGTCACCCTGCTGACGGGCCCCGAAACACGCCGCCGCGTCGCCGAGGCTGACGATCGGGCCTTGGCCAATCGCTGCGAACCGATCGCCGTGGAAGTCGAGCGGCCGCAGGCCGAATTTGCCAGCTGGTACGAGCTCTTTCCACGTTCGCTCGGCACGTTCGACGACGTCATCAAGGCGTTGCCGCGCATCCACGACATGGGCTTCGACGTCCTCTATTTTCCGCCGATCTCTCCCATCGGCACGACCAATCGCAAGGGACGCAACAACGCGCTGAAGGCCGGGCCCGATGATCCCGGCAGTCCCTATGCCATCGGTGGCGTCGAGGGTGGGCACGATGCGATTCATCCGGCGCTCGGCACAGCGGAGGATTTTCGCCGCCTGGTCGCCGCTGCGAGCGAACACGGCCTCGAGATCGCGCTCGATTTCGCCATCCAGTGCTCGCTCGATCATCCCTGGCTCAAGGAGCATCCGCAGTGGTTCCGCCGCCGTGCCGACGGCTCGATCCGCTATGCCGAGAATCCGCCCAAGAAGTACGAGGACATCGTCAATGTCGATTTCCATGCCGAGGGCGCCGTGCCGGACCTCTGGCTGGCCTTGCGCGACGTCGTCCAGCACTGGATCGGCGAGGGCGTGCGCATTTTCCGCGTCGACAACCCGCACACCAAGCCGCTGCCGTTCTGGGAATGGATGATCGCCGACATCCAGGGCCGCCATCCCGACACGATCTTCCTGGCCGAGGCTTTCACGCGGCCGACGATGATGTACCGGCTGGCCAAGGTCGGCTTCTCGCAGTCCTACACCTACTTCACCTGGCGCAACACCAAGGCCGAGTTCACGGACTACCTGCGCGAACTCACGACGACCGATGTCGCCGACTATTTCCGCCCGCACTTCTTCGTCAACACGCCCGATATCAATCCCTACTTCCTGCAATCCTCGGGCCGCGCCGGGTTCCTGATCCGCGCCGTACTGGCGTCGACCCTGTCGGGCCTGTGGGGCGTCTATTCGGGCTTCGAGCTCTGCGAGGCCGCTGCCCTTCCGGGGCGCGAGGAGTATCTCGATTCCGAGAAGTACGAGATCCGCCGCCGGGATTTTTCCGCGCCGGGCAACATCGTGGCCGAGATCACCAACCTCAACCGCCTGCGCAAGCTCCATCCCGCGCTGCAGAGCCATCTCGACCTCCGCTTCTACAACGCCTTCAACGACCAGGTGCTGGTCTACGGCAAGATGACGCCTGCCCGCGAGGACATGATCCTTGTCGCCGTCAGCCTCGATCCGCATGGCGTGCAGGAAACTGCCTTCGAAGTGCCGCTTTGGGAATGGAACCTGCCTGATGACGGCGCCGTTGAGGTCGAGGACCTGATGCGCGGCCGGCGGTTCGCGTGGCAGGGCAAGATCCAGCATCTTCGGCTCGATCCCGCGGACCTGCCGTTCGCGATCTGGCGCATTGCACCGCGAGGAAGTCAGCCATGAATGCGCCACCCGTCATGAACGCCCCGTTGGCCGCCGCCCAGTTGCCGGTTGCGCAGGACGCGCTCTGGTACAAGGACGCGATCATCTACCAGGTGCACGTCAAGTCGTTCTTCGATTCCGACAACGACGGCATCGGCGACTTCCCGGGCCTGATCTCCAAGCTCGATTACATCGCCGAACTCGGCGTCAACACGCTCTGGCTGCTGCCCTTCTATCCCTCGCCGCGTCTCGACGACGGCTACGACATCGCCGAATACACCGCGGTTCATCCCGAGTACGGCACGCTCGAGGACGTGAAGCTCTTCATCGAGGAGGCGCATCGCCGTGGCATCCGCATCATCACTGAGCTGGTGATCAACCACACCTCCGACCAGCATCCCTGGTTCCAGCGTGCCCGCCTGGCGCCGCCGGGATCGCCCGAGCGCGATTTCTACGTCTGGTCCGACAACGACCAGAAATATAACGGCACGCGCGTCATCTTCGTCGATACCCAGCGCTCTAACTGGACCTGGGATCCAGCCGCCAATGCCTACTATTGGCATCGCTTCTATGCCCATCAGCCCGACCTCAATTTCGACAATCCCGCGGTCCTCGAGGCGGTGATGCGGGTCATGCACTTCTGGCTCGATATGGGCGTCGACGGGCTGAGGCTCGATGCCGTGCCTTATCTGGTGGAACGGGAGGGCACCAACAACGAGAACCTGCCGGAAACCCATGAGGTGCTGAAGCGCATCCGTGCCGAGATCGATGCGGCTTTTCCCGGGCGCATGCTGCTGGCCGAGGCCAATCAATGGCCGGAGGACACCAAGGAATATTTCGGGCAGGGCGACGAATGCCACATGGCGTTCCATTTCCCGCTGATGCCGCGCATGTACATGGCGCTGGCGCGCGAGGATCGCTTTCCGATCACCGACATCATGCGCCAGACGCCGCAGATCCCCGACAATTGCCAATGGGCGATCTTCCTGCGCAATCACGACGAGCTCACGCTCGAGATGGTGACCGATTCGGAGCGCGACTATCTGTGGCAGACCTACGCCACCGACCGGCGCGCCAGGCTCAATCTCGGCATCCGCCGCCGCCTGGCGCCGCTCCTGGAGCGCGACCGCCGCCGCATCGAGCTGATGAACAGCCTGTTGTTCTCCATGCCCGGCGCGCCGGTGATCTATTACGGCGACGAGCTCGGCATGGGCGACAACATCCGGCTGGGCGACCGCGACGGCGTGCGCACGCCCATGCAATGGTCGCCGGACCGCAACGGCGGCTTCTCGCGCGCCGATCCGGCGGCGCTGGCGCTGCCCGTGATCATGGACGCGCTCTACGGCTACGAGACGATTAATGCCGAGGCGCAGACGCGCGACGCCCATTCGCTGCTGCACTGGATGCGCCGCATGCTCGTCATCCGGCGTCAGCACGCCGCCTTCGGCCGCGGTGGCCTGCGCTTCCTCTACCCCATGAACCGCAAGGTGCTGGCCTATCTGCGCGAGCTCGACGGCGAGGTCATCCTGTGCGTGGCCAACGTCTCGCACACGCCGCAGGCGGTCGAGCTCGACCTCTCGGAATTCAACGGCCGCGTGCCGGTCGAGCTGACCGGCGGCTCGCTGTTCCCGCCGATCGGCAAGCTTACCTACCTGCTCACCCTGCCACCCTTCGGCTTCTACTGGTTCATCTTGACCAGCGAGAGCGAATCGCCGTCGTGGCATACGCCGGCGCCCGAGCCGATGCCGGACTACGTCACCGTCGTGCTGCGCAACCGCCTCGACGAGGCCCTCGAATCGGCCGCGCCCATCCTCGAGCGCGAGACGCTGCCGCCTTACCTGCAGAAGCGCCGCTGGTTCGGCGCCAAGGACCAGGCTTTGCAATCTGCGCACATCGCCTACATGGCGCGGCTGGGCGGCGAGCGCGACATGTTGCTGGCCGAGGTCGAGGTCAAGACCGACGGTGCGACCAGCCGCTGGCAACTGCCGCTGTCGATGAGCTGGGAGGATGAGCCAGGTGCCGCCCTGCCGTCGCAGCTTGCGCTGGCGCGCGTGCGGCGCGGCCGGCGCATGGGGCTGCTGACCGACGCCTTTTCGCTGCCGGTCTTTGCACGCCAGATGCTGGCCTCGCTCGCCGACGCCCAGCGCATCGACACGCCGGAAGGCCAGATCGTCTTCGAGCCGGCGCCCGACAAGGTCGAGGTCCTGCGCCGGCCGGCCGACGCGCCCGTCATGTGGCTGACAGCCGAGCAGTCGAACAGCTCGCTGATCGTCGACGACGCGGTGATGCTGAAGATCTTCCGCCGTGTCTCGACCGGCGAGCATCCCGAAGCCGAGATGGGCCGCTATCTCACGGCGCACAATTTTGCCAATGCGCCGGCGCTTCTGGGCGAGGTGAGCCGCATCGATGCCGATGGGCAACGCCATGCGCTGGCCGTCGCGCAGGCCTTCGTGCGCAACCAGGGCGATGCCTGGACCTGGGCCCTCAACCAGGTCAACCGCGCCTTTGACGCTACGGCGAGTCGCGAGGCCTCGGCCGAATCGCGCGGCGACGACATCAAGGACTATCACGCCCTCGCCGCGGTGATCGGCCGGCAGCTCGGCGCCATGCATACCGTGCTGGCGCAGCCCACCGACGATCCGGCCTTTGCGCCGCGCGCGGCGGGCCGCGAGGACGTCGAGGCCTGGATCGAGCGGGCGATGGAGCTGCTGTCGCGGGCATTCGACGCCATCGGCGCGCGCAAGGATTGGGACAACGAAGCGGCCGAAGCCGACGCCCGCGCGCTGCTGGCCGGCCGCGAGGCGCTGCAACGGGCGCTGCGCCGACTGGGCGAGACGGGCGAAGGCACGCTGATGACGCGCATCCACGGCGACTTTCACCTGGGCCAGGTGCTGGTCGCCAGCGCCGACGCTTACATCATCGACTTCGAGGGCGAACCGGCGCGGCCGCTGGCCGAGCGCCGCGGCAAGGCGAGCCCCTTGCGCGACGTCGCCGGCCTGTTGCGCTCCATCGATTATGCGGCGGCGACGGCGCTCGACCCCAAGAACGTGATCGCAAGCCGCGTGTCGCCGGGACGGCGCCACAGGCTGATAACGCGCCTGCGCGAGGGCGCGGGAAAGGCGTTCCTCGGCGGCTATCGCGAGGCTGCGGGCGGGTTGGCTGGCAAGGCGAGAGGCGGGCTGCTCGATTTCTTCCTGATCGAGAAGGCGGCCTACGAGGTGAACTACGAGGCGGCCAACCGGCCGACCTGGCTCGCCATCCCGGTGGGCGGCCTGGCGCGCGTCGCCAACCGTCTTCTTGCGTCTGCGCCGAGCGCCGCCTCGTGACGGCGGCGGCGCTCAGTCGGCTGGATCACCCCGACGCCGAAGCGCTGGCGACGGCGCGCCATCGCGATGCGTTCAAGGTGCTGGGTCCGCATGACGGCCCGGACGGACGCACGATCCGTGCCTTCCTGCCGGGCGCGCAGTCGGTCGAGGTGCTGCGACGCAGCGATCGGACACCGCTCGGCCGGTTGATCGAAGGCGAGGTGCCGGGCCTATTCGAAGGTCCGGTGTCCGATGCTTCGCCCTATCTGCTGCGCATAAAATGGCCCGCCGCGGTTCAGGAAACCGAAGATCCCTATTCCTTCGGCCCGCTGCTGGGTGAGCTCGACTTGCATCTGTTCAATGAAGGCCGCCATTTCCACCTGGCCGAGGCGCTGGGCGCCAATGTCGTGACGGTCGAGGGCATCCAGGGCGTGCGCTTCGCGGTGTGGGCGCCCAACGCCGAACGCGTGGCGGTGATCGGCGACTTCAATGCGTGGGACGCGCGCCGCCATGCCATGCGCCTGCGCTTTCCCGCGGGCGTCTGGGAGCTCTTCGTGCCGCGTCTGGGCGCAGGCGCGCTCTACAAGTTCGACATCGTCGGCGCGGGCGGCCTGCGTCTGCCCGCCAAGGCCGATCCGGTGGCCCAGCAGGCCGAGCCCGCGCCCGCCACGGCCTCGGTCGTGGCGTCGCCGGTTGCGTGGCGCTGGAGCGACGATCGCTGGATGGCAAGCCGCGCCGAACGGCAGTCCGCGGCGGCGCCGATCTCGATCTACGAGGTCCATATCGGATCGTGGTTGCGGCCGGCCGACGGCGAGCGCGCCGCGCTGTGGGACCTCGCCACCGAGCGGCTCATCCCCTACCTCGTCGATCTGGGTTTCAGCCATGTCGAGCTGCTGCCGATCGCCGAGCACCCGTTCGGCGGCTCGTGGGGCTACCAGCCGCTCGGCCTGTTTGCGCCCAGCGCCCGCTTCGGTTCGCCCGAATCCTTTGCCCGTTTCGTCGATGCCCTGCATGCGGCGAACATCGGTCTGCTGGTCGACTGGGTGCCGGCGCACTTTCCCACCGACACGCACGGCCTGGCACGCTTCGACGGCACGGCGCTCTACGAGTATCTCGATCCGCGCGAGGGCTTCCACCGTGACTGGAATACCTACATCTACAATTTCGGTCGGCGCGAGGTTCAGGGCTTTCTGATCGCGAGCGCGCTCCATTGGCTGGAGCGCTACCATGTCGACGGCCTGCGGGTCGATGCGGTGGCATCGATGCTCTATCGCGATTACAGCCGGCCGGCCGATGCCTGGATCCCCAACGTCCATGGCGGCCGCGAGAACCTCGAGGCGGTGGGCTTCCTGCGCCACCTCAATGCGGTGGTGGCCGAACGCTGCCCCGGCGCCATCGTCGTTGCCGAGGAATCGACGGCGTGGCCCGGCGTGACCGCGCCGCTGCCCGACGGGCTGGGCTTTTCCTTCAAATGGAACATGGGCTGGATGCACGATACCCTGCGCTACATCGAGCATGAGCCGATCCATCGCGCCTTCCACCACGACGACATGACCTTCGGCCTGCTCTACGCCTTCTCGGAGAAATTCATCCTGCCGATCTCGCACGACGAGGTCGTGTATGGCAAAGGCTCGCTGCTCGGCAAGATGCCGGGCGATCGCTGGCAGCGCTTCGCCAACCTGCGCGCCTATCTCGGCTTCATGTGGGCCCATCCCGGCAAGAAGCTGCTGTTCATGGGCAGCGAGATCGCCCAGGCGCGCGAATGGAACCACGACGCCGAGCTCGACTGGCCGCTACTCGGCGATCCGGCGCATGCCGGCATCCAGCGCCTGGTCGGTGATCTCAACCGGCTCTATGCCGGCGAACCGTCCTTGCATCAGCGGGACTGCGTGGCCTCGGGTTTCCGCTGGCTGATCGGCGACGACCGCGCCAACTCCGTCTTCGCCTTCCTGCGCTCAGGCGAGGCGGGCAGCTCGCCCGTACTGGTCGTCTGCAACATGACCCCGGTGCCGCGGCACGGCTATCGCATCGGCGTGCCGCGCGCCGGCCGCTGGCGCGAGATCGCCAATACCGATTCGCGCTTCTATGGCGGCAGCGATCTCGGCAACGATGGCGCGGTCCATGCGCTCGACCAGCCCTCGCATGGCCAGCCCCATTCCGTCCTGCTCACCTTGCCGCCGCTTGCGACCGTGATGCTGCGCGCCGAGGGCTAAGTATGGTGAGCTGGCCTGATCGACTGCTGTCCGGCGCGCCCTATCCGCTGGGCGCCACTTGGGACGGACTCGGCATCAATTTCGCCGTCTTTTCCGCCCACGCCATCAGGCTCGAGCTCTGCCTGTTCGACCCGTCGGGACGGCGCGAGATCCAGCGCTTCGAGATGCCGGAATGCACCGACGAGGTCTGGCACGGCTATCTGCCCAACGCGCGGGCCGGGCTGATCTACGGTTATCGCGCGCACGGTCCCTACGAACCGCAGCACGGCCATCGCTTCAATCATCACAAGCTCTTGCTCGATCCCTACGCGCGGCGCCTCGCCGGCGAGCTGCGCATGTCCGACGCGCTGTTCGGCTATCGCGTGAACTCGCCCCGCGCCGACCTCTCCTTCGACCGGCGCGACAGTGCTCCGGGCGTGATGAAGGCAGTGGTGACCGACGATAGTTTCAACTGGGCGGACGACCGTCCGCCCGCGGTGCCGTGGTCCGATACCGTCATCTACGAAGTTCACGTGCGTGGCCTCAGCATGCTGCGCCACGACCTGCAACCTAATGAGCGCGGCACCTTCGCCGCCCTCGGCGATCCGCACCTCATCGATCACGTGCGGCGGCTCGGCGTCACCACGGTGGAGCTCTTGCCGGTCCACGCCTTCGTGCAGGACCGCCCTTTGCTGCAGAAAGGCCTGCGCAACTACTGGGGCTACAACACCATCGGCTTCTTCGCGCCCGAACCGCGCTACCTCTCCGACAACACCCTGGACGAGATGCGCATCGCCGTCCGCCGCCTGCATGCTGCCGGCCTGGAGGTCATCCTCGACGTCGTCTACAATCACACCGGCGAGGGCAGCGAGATGGGCCCGACGCTGTCGTTCCGCGGCCTCGACAATGCGAGCTACTACCGGCTGGTGGCCGACAATCCGCGCCATTGCGTCAACGACACCGGCACCGGCAACACGCTCAATCTCTCGACGCCGCGCGTCCTGCAGATGGTGATGGATTCGCTGCGCTACTGGGTCACCGCCTTCCATATCGACGGCTTTCGCTTCGATCTCGGCGTCACCCTGGGCCGCGAGGACCACGGCTTCGACCAGCGCTCGGGCTTCTTCGACGCCATCCGCCAGGATCCGGTGCTGGCGCGCACCAAGCTGATCTCCGAGCCGTGGGACCTCGGCCCGGGCGGCTACCAGCTCGGTCAGCATCCGCCGGGCTTCGCCGAATGGAACGACCGCTTCCGCGACGGCGTGCGCCGCTACTGGCGCGGCGATCCTGGACAGCGCGCCGACTTTGCCGACCGCCTGGCGGGCTCGGCCGACCTCTTCGACAAGCAGGGGCGGCGGCCGTGGGCCTCGATCAATTACGTCGCCTCGCACGACGGCTTCACCCTGGCCGACGTCGTGAGCTTTGCCGAGCGCCACAACGAGGCCAACGGCGAGGACAACAACGACGGCACCGCGGAGAATTGGTCGGCCAACTGGGGAGCAGAAGGGTCGACCGAGGATCTCGCGATCCTCGACACCAGACGGCGCCTGCAGCGCGCGCTGCTCGCCACGCTCTTCCTGGCGCAGGGAACGCCCATGCTGCTGGGCGGCGACGAGTTCGGCCGCACCCAGCGCGGCAACAACAACGCCTACTGCCAGGACAACGAGATCGCCTGGCTCGACTGGAAGCAGGCGGCGGACGTCGAGGGCAGCGCGCTCACGGCCTTTGTCGAAAGGATCATCGCGCTTCGCCACCGCCACGTGGTGCTGCGCGCGCCACGTTTCCTGCACGGTCAGCACGAGCTGACGCCGGGCATCAGCAACATCGCCTGGTTCGAGGCCTCCGGTGAACCAGTCAGCAACGATTCGTGGAACAATCCGGAGGAGCGGCGGCTGGTGGTGCGTCGCGCCGGGCGCAACGGCGACGGCAAGGTGTCGATCCTGACGGCCTTCTTCAACGCCACCGCCGAGGACCATAACTTCCGGTTGCCGCCGCCCGGCCTGCCGGCACGGCTGCTGCTGGACAGTGCCCAGCCCGACGCCCCCGAGCGCGATCTCGACGGCGAGGAGATCGTGGTCGGCGCGCGCAGCGTCGTGCTGACGCAGAGCCTGCATAAGGAAGAGGGCCTGCACAAGGAAACGGGATCGTGAGCGGCTTTGCCCGCGACCTGCCCTTCGGCGCGACGCTGATCGCGCCCGACCTCACCCGCTTTCGCCTGTGGGCGCCGTCGCAGCAGGCGGTCGCCGTCGAGATCGAGGGCCGGCCAGCTGTTGCCATGACGCGATCGCCCGAGGGCTGGTTCGAGACCGAAGCGCCCTGTGGTGGGGGCGCGCGCTATCGCTACCGCCTGGCCGACGGCCTTGCGGTGCCCGATCCAGCGTCGCGCGCCCAGGTCGACGACGTCCACGGGCCGAGCCTCGTCGTCGATCCACGTGCCTATCGCTGGAAACATCCCGCGTGGCGCGGCCGGCCGTGGCACGAGACGGTACTCTACGAACTGCATGCCGGCGCCCTGGGCGGCTTCGCCGGCGTGCAGGCCGTCTTGCCCGGCCTGGCGGCGCTGGGCGTCACCGCCGTCGAGCTGATGCCGATCAACGATTTCCCCGGCCAGCGCAACTGGGGTTACGACGGCGTGCTGCCATTTGCCCCCGATCGCAGCTATGGCACGCCGGAGGAACTGAAGGCGCTGGTCGACGCCGCCCATGGCCACGGCCTCATGATCTTCCTCGATGTCGTCTACAATCACTTCGGGCCGGACGGGAACTACCTCGCGGCCTATGCCCCCGGCTTCTTCCGCGACGACATCGCCACGCCATGGGGCGGAGCCATCGATTTCCGGCGCCCCGAGATCCGCCGCTTCTTCGCCGAGAACGCGCTCTACTGGCTGCTGGAATATCGCTTCGACGGCCTGCGCTTCGACGCCGTCCACGCCATCTCGGAAGCGGACTGGCTCGACGAGATGGCGGCCGAGGTGTGCGCTGCCGTCGAACCCGGCCGCCATGTCCATCTCGTGCTGGAGCATGACGGCAACGCTTCTGAGCATCTGCGCCGCGACTTCGACGCGCAATGGAACGACGATGCGCATCACGTGCTGCATGTCCTGCTGAGCGGTCAGCGCGACGGTTATTATGCCGACTATGCCGTGGCGCCGGCCGACATGCTGGCGCGCTGCCTCGCCCAGGGCTTCGCCTATCAGGGCGAGCGCTCGGCCTATCGCCAGGGCAAGCCGCGCGGCTCGCCGAGCGGCGACCTCGCGCCCACCGCCTTCGTGCTCTTCCTGCAGAACCACGACCAGATCGGCAACCGTCCGTTCGGCGACCGGCTGGTCGAGCATGCCGATCCCGAGGCGCTGGAGGCGGCCATCGCCCTGCAGCTGCTGTGCCCGCAGATCCCGCTGATCTTCATGGGCGAGGAGGGTGCCAGCCGCACGCCCTTCCTTTATTTCACCGATCATCACGGCGAACTGGCGAAGGCGGTGCGCGAGGGACGGCGCCGCGAGTTCGCGGGCTTCGAGGGCTTCCAGGCCGGCGAGACCGCCGACGCGATTCCCGATCCCAATGCGCCGCAAACCTTCGAACTGAGCCGGCCGGTGGCGGACGGCGAGCAGGCCGCGCGCCGGCGGGCGCTCTACACCAAGCTGCTGGCGTTGCGCGCTGCCGCCCTGATGCCGCAGCTCGAGGGCGTCCAAGCCATGGCCGCCCATGCGGCAGGCGTTGCCGGCGCGCTGGCGCACTGGCGGTTGGCCGACGCTTCGGTGCTCACCATCGCCTGCAATCTCGGGCGCGAGCCTTGCCCGATCGAGCGGCCCCTTGGCCGCCTGCTCTTCGAATCGCGTGCCGGTGCGGGCGAGCAGGCTTTGCACGGACGGCTCGATGGCCGGGCGACGGTCGCCTTCCTGGAGCCGCCGGGATGAACGAACAGGCGGTACGCGCCCGCGCCTGCGAGGCGGGCCTCGCCATCGACTGGGTCGATGCCTTGGGCCGGCCGCAGCAGGTGAAGACCGAAGCGCTGCGCCGCATTCTCGACTCCCTGGACGTCCCGCTATACGGCTCCGACGTCCGGCCGCTGGTCACCGCGCGGGTCGGTGCGCGCATCGAGTTGCCCGGCCTTGCGACCGAAGTCGACACGCCGGCCGAGGTCGTGCTGGAAGACGGCAGCGTCCGCAGCGTGACCATCCGCGGCGGCAAGGTCGCGACCGTGCCCGCGATCGGCGAGGCGGGCTACCATCGTCTGCGTTTCGCGGACCGCGAGATCACCTTGGCCGTGGCGCCGGCGCGCTGCGTCACCCTCGAAGAGGTCGGCGCCGGCCGCCGCATGTGGGGCGTGGCGGCGCAGGTCTACGGCCTGCGCCGCGCCGGCGACGGCGGCATCGGCGATGCCGGTGCGGTGCGCGATCTTGCCGAAGCGGCGGCGCGCCGCGGCGCCGATGCCGTCGCGCTCAGCCCGGTGCACAGCCTGTTCGCCGCCGACCCGGCGCGTCATGGTCCGTATTCGCCGTCGAGCCGGCTGTTCCTCAACCCGCTTTACGGCGATCCTTCCATCGTCTTCGGTCCGGAGCGCCTTGCATCCCACGCTGCCGGGGCGGACGAGCAGATGCCGCTGATCGACTGGGCGGCGGCGGGCGCCGCGAAGTTTGCCAGGCTGCGCCGTCTGTTCGACGACTTTACCACTCGCGATCTTGCTGTCGGAACGCCGCTTGCTACCGACTTCGAACGCTTCGTGCAGGCGGGCGGCGATGCCTTGCACGAACACGCGCTGTTCGAGGCGCTGCATGCCGAGCGGCCGGGCAATTGGGTCGACTGGCCTGCTGGCTGGCGTCAGGGCGACGCTGCGTCGGTGCGCTACCATCTCTTCCTGCAGTGGGTCGCCGCGCGCTCCTTCGCCGCCGCCCAAACGGCGGCGCGCGCGGCCGGCATGCGCATTGGACTGATCGGCGATCTGGCGATCGGCATGGACCGCGCCGGCAGCCACGCTTGGGCCCGCCAGTCCGATCTGCTGCTGGGCCTTTCGATCGGCGCGCCCCCCGACGGCTTCAACCCGCGCGGCCAGGATTGGGGCCTCACCGGCTTCTCGCCGCGCGCGCTTGTCGCCCGCGGCTTCGAGCCGTTCCTGGCGACCTTGCGCGCTGCCTTGGCGCATGCCGGTGGCGTGCGCATCGATCACATCATGGGCCTCATGCGGCTGTGGCTCGTGCCGCGCGGCGCACCGGCGTCCGAGGGCGCCTACCTCGCCTATCCGCTGGAAGATCTTTTACGCCTGCTGGCGCTCGAATCGCAACGCCACGGCGCGGTCGTGATCGGCGAGGATCTCGGCACGGTGCCGCCCGGCTTCCGCGCCCGCCTGCGCCGCGCCGGCATCGCCGGCATGGACGTGATGTGGTTCGAACGCACGCGGCTCTCCTACAGGAAGCCCGCGCGCTGGCGTCGCGATGCCGTCGCCATGACCACCACGCACGATCTGCCGACCGTCGCCGGCTGGTGGAGCGGCGAGGACATTCGCACGCGCCGCGCGCTCGGCCTCGGCAACGCGAGCGAGGAGGAAGAGCGCAGGCAGGATCGCTTGCGGCTGTGGCGCGCCTTCACCGCCGCCGGCGCCGCCCAAGGCGCGTCGCCGCCCATCGACCGGCCCGCCGCCGCCGTCGACGCAGCCCTCGGCTATGTCGCGCAATCGCCCTCGCCGCTGATGCTGGCGCCGCTCGAGGACCTGCTGGGACTCGCGGCACAGCCCAACCTGCCGGGCACGATCGACGAACATCCCAATTGGCGGCGGCGCCTCGTTCCCGCGGCCAAGGACCTGTTCGACGTGCCCGAGGTCGAGGCCCGCGCCAGGATCATCGCCGGCCATCGCCCATGATCCCGCGCGCCACCGTGCGGCTGCAGTTCCATCGCGACTTCACCTTCGCCGATGCCGAGGCGCTGGTGCCCTATTTCGCGCGCCTGGGCGTCAGCCATCTCTATGCCTCGCCCATCGCCGTCGCGCGGCCGGGCTCGCTGCACGGCTACGACGTGATCGATCCTACGACGGTCAATCCCGAGCTGGGCGGCGAGGCGGCGCTGCGGTCGCTGGCGGCCGTGCTCGCCGCCGCGGGCATGGGCCTGATTGCCGACATCGTGCCCAACCACATGGCCGCCGACACGGCGAATGCCTGGTGGGCCGACGTGCTGCGCCGCGGCCGCGCCAGCCGCTATGCCCGCTTCTTCGACATCGACTGGGAGGCCGACCCCAAGGTCGTGCTGCCGATCCTCGGCAAATCCTTGGAGGAGACACTGGCGGCGGGCGAGATCGAAGTGGGGCGCGAGGAGCTGCACTATTTCTCCCATCGCCTGCCGCTTGCGCCCGGCGAGCCCACTTCGCTCCGCGACGTGCTGGCGCGGCAGCACTATCGCCTGGCGTGGTGGCGCACCGCCGGCGACTGCATCAACTGGCGGCGCTTCTTCGACATCAACGAGCTGGTCGCTCTGCGCATGGACGAGGCTGAGGCCTTCGATGCGGTCCATGCCCTGCCGCTTCGGCTCTGCGCCGAAGGCCTTTTGGACGGCCTGCGCATCGATCACGTTGACGGCCTCGCCGATCCGGCAGCCTATTGCCGGACCCTTCGCCAGAGGTTGGGCAAGGACGCCTACCTCGTGGTCGAGAAGATCCTGCTGCGCGGCGAGACGCTGCCCAGCGACTGGAACTGCGACGGCACCACGGGCTACGACTTCATGAACGACGTGAGCGCGCTGCAGCATGACGCGGCGGGCGAGGCCTGCCTGGCCGAAGCCTGGGCCTCGCTGAGCGGCCGGCCGGCTGACTTCGCGCCCGAGGAACAGGCAGCGCGCCGCGAGATCGTGGCCCGGAGCTTCTCCGCCCAGCTCGAGGCCTGTGCGACAGCCTTGCCGCGGGGCGAGATTCCGCTCTCGACTTTGCGCCGCGTGCTCACCGAGCTGCTGGCGCATTTCCCGGTCTATCGCAGCTATGGCGCCGGCGGCGCGGTGTTGGAGCGCGCCGATGGCGCGGTGCTGCAGCGGGCCGCCGAGGGCGCGCGCAAGACCTGCCTCGCCACCGATCGCTGGGCCGTCGATCTCGTCCTGCGCCTGCTGGCGACCCCGCCCGGTAACGCGCGTGCCCTCGTGCGCTTCCAGCAATTGAGCGCGCCGGTCGCGGCCAAGGCCGTCGAGGACACGGCCTTCTATCGTTACGGCCGGCTGCTGTCGCGCAATGACGTCGGCTCCGACGTCGAGACCTTCGCGGCCGATGCTGCCGCTTTCCATGCCCGCGTGGCGCTCCGTGCGGCCGGCCATCCGCAGGCGATGCTGGCGACGGCCACGCACGACCACAAGCGTGGCGAGGATGTGCGCGCGCGCCTGGCCGTGCTCGGCAGCATGGCCCGCGAATGGGCCGCGCTGCAGGCGCGCTGGATT
>Ga0210409_10002443_pt1 | contig 22030 bp, 22 predicted proteins | sample IncBWH17MmetaG_FD_161649 | JGI IMG/M metagenome (GOLD analysis project Ga0210409, IMG submission 161649) | Forest soil microbial communities from Barre Woods Harvard Forest LTER site, Petersham, Massachusetts, United States - Inc-BW-H-17-M | ecosystem: Environmental > Terrestrial > Soil >...
CAACGTCCAGGCGCGCGGAGCGGAGTGGATGGAACGAACGCAGGACGAAACGCGTGTGCTGATGCGCGCGCGACGTCATCTGGGGCCGAATGAAACGGACTCGTTCGGGATTCTCGACTCGGCGACGCTGATGAAACTGTGGAATCAGCTGACGGGTGTGATTGCGATGGCCATGGTTGGAGTCGTTTCGGTTTTCTTGGTGATCGGCGGAGTGGTGATTATGAACGTGATGCTGGCGACGGTCACGGAGCGAACGCGAGAGATTGGCATTCGCAAAGCGCTCGGTGCGAGCCGCCACGACATTCTGCTGCAATTCTTGGTCGAGGCGTGCGTGATGTCGGCCATGGGAGGAGCCATCGGCGTGACGATTGCCTACGGGATTTGCCTCCTTGCTAAAGCCACGACTTCTATTCCGATGCACGTACCGATTTCCGCGGTGATCATTGCGGAGCTGATCTCGGCCGCGGTGGGGATTTTCTTTGGTGTTTATCCGGCGCGAAAAGCGGCTATGTTGGAGCCGATCGAAGCGCTGCGGACAGAAATCTAGAGGAGAGCTAGAGCAAAATGCGAATGTCGCTCGGCGAAAACGCGCAGATGGCTCTCACGACGTTGCGAGAGAACAAGATGCGGTCCTTTCTTACAGTGCTTGGCGTGGTGATTGGGATCACCGCGCTGCTGTCCGTCGTCGCGGTTTTGATGGGCGTGTACAACGACGTAAACGCTTTTCTGAGCGACTTCGGCTCGGATACGCTCTTCATTTTCAAGTTTGATCCCGGCATCCATACCTCGGGGCGGCTTACTCCGGAAGAACGCTCTCGGAAACCGCTTACCCTCGGTGATGCCGAAGCCATCGGCGAACTCTGTCCAGACGTCAAAGCCGTCTCAGCGGCAATTCTGCCCCGTGTTGTGGAAGGCGCGCCTGGCGGCCGCCCGCTGATGAGCGCGCGGTACAAAAATAAGGAAGTCGCTGGAGTGGATTACCACGGAATCTTGCCAGAGGATGAAGTCGTGTTCAATTCCAAAGCAGAACGGGGAAGGTTTATAAGCGAGGGCGAGAATTTGCATCGTAGGGACGTCGCTCTGATCGGCCCGGATTTGGCCAAGGCTTTGTATCCGGACGATGATCCGCTCGGAAAGCCGATCCTTGTCGACGGCGTGTCTTACGAAGTGATCGGCGTAATGGCCGCACGCAAAGGCCAACTGGTGAAAGACCAGGCCGCTGACAAAGCGATTCTTGTTCCTTACCGCACCTATCAGAAACATCGGCCCGGGGATGATGAGAATTTGATTGGCGCTGTTGCTTACCCGGGCCGGATGCCGGAAGCCGAGGACGAGATTCGCGGCGTGTTGCGTCGCCGGCGAAATGTTCCCTACAACAAGCCGGACAGTTTTGGCGTATCGAGCGCGAAGGAGATCGCCGACCAATTTCGTCAAATCACGGCGTCGGTGGCGCTGCTTATCTCCGTGGTCAGTTCGATCGGCCTGCTGGTGGGCGGCGTCGGGGTGATGAATATCATGTTGATGTCCGTCACGCAGCGCACGCGCGAGATTGGTGTGCGAAAGGCAATCGGGGCGCGGCGGCGCGACGTGATTTGGCAATTCTTGACGGAAGCGATTGTGCTTACGGGGGCCGGAGGCGTGATTGGCGTGCTGCTCGGTCTAGGAATCAGCCTGCTCATCCATCTCCTCGTACCGAAGCTGCCCTCGGCTGTTCCGCTGTGGGCGATCCTCGTAGCGGTGACGGTGTCGATGAGTGTCGGTCTATTTTTCGGGATGTATCCGGCAGTGAAAGCCTCGCGGCTCGATCCCGTCGAGGCTTTGCGCTATGAGTAGTGCGATTCACTCATAACGAAGCGCCGTCATGGGATCATGCCGGGTGGCTCGATAAGCGGGCCAAAGACTTGCGGCTAACGCCACGAGAGCGAGGAAAAACGCCGCCCCGATCAGGCTTGCGGGATCGCTCGGGCGCAGCCCGTACAGCAAAGTGCGCGCGCCGCTTGTTGCGGCGACCGCAAGCAGCAACCCGATGCCGACGCCGACTGCCAACAGGCCCAGAGTCTGCCAAAGTACGATGCCGACCACGTCTTGCCGGCTCGCGCCAAGCGCCATGCGGATTCCAATTTCATTTCTGCGCATGGCGATGATGTAGGAGATGACGCCGTAGAGACCGATCATGGCCAGCAGCGCAGCCAGCGCTCCGAAGAATCCAGAAAGCAGCGCCATCAATCGTTCTTGTACGAGCCCGTTCTGAATTTCCGTCTGGAATACGTGATACTCGATCTTCATTTCCGGATAGAGCGGGTTAAGTTTTTCCCGCACCGCGGAGATCACGGACGAGGGCGGCGACGAAAACCGGATGAACGCGTTAGTGAAATAGTATTTTTCTGGATATTGCTGTGCCGGCGCGAACGCTTCGGGCGGGATCTCCTCCCGCAGCCCCCCATATTTTGCATCTTTCACCACGCCGACTACCTCGAATTCGTTTTCCGGGTAATGCGGTTCCGCACTCGTACGAATGGTTTTTCCCAGGGGATTTCCTCCCCCCATGAATTGGCGGACAAAGGTCTCGTTCACAATGGCAACCGGTTGCGATTTCGTTGTGTCGCGATCGGTGAAGTCGCGCCCGGCAACAAATGGGACTTGCATCGTCCGGAAATACCCGGGACTCACCCAGGTGAACTTGGACTCGGCTTGCGCGGCGCCGGAGCGAACTTCCAGAGAGAAAAAGCCGCCGTCCAAAGGAACATGCGTGGAGGTCGCTGCTGATTCCACTAATGGAATGGAGCGAATTTGTTCTAGAAGCTGGTGCTTAAAGGTTTCGTAGCGCTCGGGAGGCAGATCGAGCCGCCGGAAATTCAAATAGGCGCGCAGAATTCCCGTCTCGCGGAAGCCCGGATCGAGCGTCATCAAGTTCCAGAAGCTCCGCACAAAGAGCAGCGCCCCGACTAGCAGCACCAGCGAAAACGCAATTTGTGAAACGACCAAGGTTTGTTGGAACGAGAATTTTTGGCGGCCTGCGGTCATGCCGCGGCCGCCGGATTTCAACACGGCGCCTGGCTGCACCCGCGAAGATCGGAACGCAGGGACCAGGCCGAACAGCAAACAGGTCGACACGGCAACTAGAGCGGTGAACGACAGCACCCGCCAATCGATGTTCGTGGCCAGATAAAACGGGTCTCGTTCTGTAGCGAGTAGCCTCACCACGGTTCTGCTGAGGAACGAGGCCAAGCCGATTCCCAAGACAGAACCAGCGAGCGCGAGCACCAAGCTTTCCAAAAGCAATTGCCGCATTACTCGTCCACCGCTGGCCCCAAGCGCCAAGCGGACGGCCATTTCCTTCTCTCGCGTGCTGGCCCTGACGAGCATAAGGTTTGCCAAATTCGCGCACGCGATGAGCAGCACCAATCCCGTAGTTCCCAAAAGCAGCCACAGTGAAGTGTCATAAGCCTCGCCAGGCGCGCTGATCCCGTTGCTGCCTGGATAGGCCGTCAATCTGAAGTTTCGGAAGGTATCCAACTCCGAAGTGCTGTATCCGTCCGGGACGGTGGCTTCGAACATTCCCGGGCTGGCAGCGTCCAGTTGTGCCGAGGCCTGTTGCAACGACCAGCCCGGTTTAAGGCGTCCCATAACTTGCAGCCAGAATACGTCGCGCCGGATTAGAGTGCCATCGCCTGGGATATAGGCAGAGACGGAACACGTTGGTAGAGCAACCTCGAACTCTTTTCCGACGTCGAGGCCGAAGAAGCCGGGCGGAGTTACTCCAATCACTTGGGTAGGATGCCCGTAAACAACAATTCTGCTTCCGATCACCGAGTCCTTGCCGCCAAACTCGTTCTGCCACAGCCCATAACTGATAACGGCTCCGGACGTCCCGCAGCCAGCCTGGTCATCTTCCGGCGTGAATAGCCGGCCCTTAACAGGCACGATTCCGAGCATGGGGAACATCTCCCCGCTAACCCAGAGGCCCTGAGCCACTCTCTCCTGCTCTCCTCGTCCGATTCCGTAAACGGTACTGCGCCATGCGAAAAATCCCGAAAATGCCTGCTGCTGCTTCCGGATTTGCTCCCATAGCGCTGTGCTGAGCGCTGTGTCATTGGCGGTCCAGCCGAAATCATGGATTCCGCCCTTGATCTGTACCTTAACCAGTGACGCCGGGTCGGCTACGGGCAGACTTCGCAAACGGACGGCGTCCAGCAATTGAAAGATGGCGGTGTTCGCCCCGATCCCGAGTGCGAGAGTGAGGATCGCTGTAACCGCGAATGCCGGGCTCTTGCGCAGAGTGCGCAGAGCAAACCGCAGGTCTTGAAGCGTGGTCAGAAGCCACAACGGGACACTGGCGGAACGCGCAGTATCAATCTGACCATTCGCCGGCACGGCGTGGTTGCTGGTCATTTTCTTCAACAGTTTATCCCACCAACTCCTCGATTCAATGGCTGTCGAAATGCGGTTCTAAAATCTCAAGGCCGCCTGGGCCTTTCGCATCTTTTCGGGGCGCCCCAGATCTCTTCCGGTGACGACCCAACGCAAACTCATCTCTGACTTCCAGCAAGCGGAAGCAAAACCTGCAGTGCTCAAAGGTGTGCCCGAAATAATAAATCGATACGTGTAGAAGGTGCAACTCGTTTCGGCGGATTTGTTCGATGCCGGAACCGGCGCCGGCTACAGCTTATCAGGAAAGAGAAAGACCTTTTTCGCGAGTTCCGAGGTCAGCGTTTCCGGGCGGTAGTATTTTTTCAGGATATTGTCGTCCCAGCGCAGGAGATCCGCATTGCGCGCGGAAAATTCCGCCCAGGTTTGCTGCGAGTTCGCGCGAGCGATCCGCTCTCGAATGAGCAGCAGGAAAGCCCATGTGATCGTTTCGTTGTAAAGATTCGGCTTGCCGTGCGCCGTGGCGAATCGTGTCAGGCTTGCAGTGAAACGGCCCAGGGCTTCGAGCGGCGCGAATTTCTGCACATACAAGAACGCCATTTTGACGTGCTCTGCGTGATGAAGAGTGTCATTAGGCAAAGTACATTTTTCAAATGCTTCCATCCACTCAGAGTCGTTCATGGCCTGCTTCGGATGTTCCGTGGGTCGCGTGGGCCACACAGACAAGCACGGCCGCGGCATAAACGACCAGTCCTCCCACTTCATACTGACCATGCAGAATATGCACGAGAGCAGCGAGCCCAAAAATGACAAGCAAGAGATAGCTCCCGATCCCGGTTGTGACGGGCACAAGGAATAAAACCGCGGCGATGATTTCCGCGCCTCCGAGAACCGGCCTGATCCATAAGGGCAATCCGGCCTTTGCGAGGAAATGCGCCGCTGAAGTGGAAAAGATAAACTGGCAGGATTCGAGCAGGACCACCAGGCCGAGCGTCCAGCGCAGCACGGGGATTGAGAATTTCGTGAGGCGTGCGTTCATTTTCCACGTTTGCCCTTTCCGAGTGAATGATTGGCGCGCGATTCGGTAAGCCGGTGGCTCGCGCGCGAATCCAGGTCGAGCCCGTAGAATTTTTTCAAATCCTTGATGCGCTTCAGGCTATCAGCGCCAAAAGGGCATTTGCCATCGAAAGCATGGAGCACGATGCCCTCAAGGAGATCTCCAAGGGTCATATCGTGATATTCCGCGAACGCCTTCAGCACTTTTAGAATTCGTACTTCCATGCGAACACCGGTTTGTACGCGCTGGACGCTGAACTGTTTTTCGTCTGTCATGTAGCCTTTCCTCTGGTTGGTACCAATGTACCAAAGTACCAAAAGCGAGTCAATAGGCAAGCGCGTGGGCCGCCTCGGAGCCAGCGGACGCACGCAAAAATGAGGCACGCTCGCCATTCACATTTCCGCCATAAACGGGAAAGGAATTCGCTGGTAAATTGAGCTTTCCACCGCCTGCGATTTCAGCTATAAAACCAACGTTCCATCAGCCATCCAAACGTGTCAAGGGAAGCCATGCCTCTCCATAAGAGCCTGCTGTTCGGTTTCGTGCTTTCTGCCGCGATTTTTGCCTTCTCACCCGGCGCGTTGCGCGCGCAAACCACGCAGTCTACGGCGAGTCGCATCGGCGCTATTGACGAGTCTTCACTCGATGTTTTGTACGGCAATGGTCATCCCCTGGCGACGCCCGCCAATGATCGCGGAGAAGCCGCCGCGGATCTCCCCATGGAGCGCATGCTGCTGGTTTTGACTCGCGACTCTGCGGCGGAATCCGCGCTGCAGAGTCTTATCGCCAGGCAGCAAGACAAATCCTCCCCGGACTTCCACGCCTGGCTTTCGCCCGATCAATTCGGCAAACGATTCGGCGTTTCCCCAGCGGATATTCAAAAGCTCACGGGCTGGCTCGCATCCCACGGTTTTCGCGTGAACCGCGTAGGCCAAGGCGGGATGACCATCGAGTTCAGCGGCACCGCCGGCCAGGTAAAAGATGCTTTTCACACGGCCATTCACTCGTATGCAGTGAACGGGGAGAAGCACTACGCTAACGCTTCCGATCCGCAAATCCCGGCGGCTCTCGCGTCCGTGGTCGCTGGAATAAATACTCTCCATGATTTCCGAAAAAAATCGGCGATTCGTGTCTTGGGGAAGGCCAGCCGCATCTCCAACACCAGCATGTGGCAGCCGGAGTTCACCTTCAACGGCTCCGCGGGCGTGCAACATTATCTTGCGCCGGGTGACTTCGCGAAAATCTACAATACGACCCCGCTCTATCAGAATGGAATCGACGGAACCGGACAAAGCATTGCCATCGTGGCGCGCAACAACATCAATCTCTCGGACGTGCAAATCTTTCGCATCGCCTTCGGACTTCCCGTGAACGATCCGCAAATCATTCTTGACGGGCCCGATCCTGGAAACTTGACTGGTCCCGAAGAAACGGAAGCCGATCTGGACGTCGAGTGGTCGGGCGCCATCGCGCCGAAAGCCACCATTAAGTTTGTCGTCTCCGCCAGCACCAACTCGACTGACGGCGCGGATCTCTCTTCTCTCTATATTGTGGACAACAATCTCGCGCCCGTTCTTAGCGCCAGTTTCGGCCAATGCGAACAAACCCTCGGCCAGACCGAGAACACTTTTTTCAACAATCTCTGGGAGCAGGCCGCCGCGCAAGGCATTACCGTCGTGATTTCGAGCGGCGATAATGGGCCCGCCGGATGTGACAGCGACAGTCAGACTACGCCTGCCACGCAAGGACTTGCCGTTAACGGGCTCGCTTCCACGCCATTCAACATTGCCGTCGGCGGCACGCAGTTCAATGAGAACGGCGCGGATAGCACGTACTGGTCGGCAACAAACGGCCCGGACCAAACTTCCGCGCTCGGCTATATCCCGGAAGTCGTCTGGAACGAGAGTTGCGCGGACCCGAACGTATGCGGCGTCGCTTCGTTGTTTGCAAGCAGCGGCGGCGCCAGCACTCTTTACAGCAAGCCCTCCTGGCAAGCGGGGCTAGGCGTGCCGAACGACGGCAAGCGCGACCTTCCGGATGTCTCACTCGATGCCGCCGCCGGCCACGATGGATATTTGCTCTGCCAGGACGGCATTTGCACCACCAACGCGAGCGGACAGCTCATCAACGCCGAGCTCGTCGGTGGCACGTCCGCCGCGGCTCCCACGTTCGCGGCCATCCTGGCGCTGATCGCGCAGAAAACCAATTCCCGGCAAGGGCAGGCGAACTTTGTTCTTTACCCGCTGGCTGCCGCACAGAATGCTGCGAACTGCAGCTCCACAAGTCCTCCGCAGTCTCAATGCATTTTCAATGACATCACCGTGGGGAATAACAATGTCCCTGGACAGACCGGCTTTTCCGCGACCCCCGGCTACGATTTAGCGACTGGCTGGGGCTCCGTCAACGCCGCCAATCTCGCCGCGAACTGGCAGAACATAACTTTCCGCTCGACACTGACCACACTGCAGCTCTCGTCCTCAAACCTGACGCACGGACAGTCTGTAACAGCTTCCGTGACCGTTGCCCCCAGTGTTGGCACAGGAACCCCCACGGGTAACGTGGCCCTCCTCGCTGGAGGTTCCGTGGGAGTGAATCTCGGCAACCTAAGCAACGGGACGATTTCGGGGATGGTCGAAACGCTGCCTGGAGGAACGTACTCGGTCACCGCCAGTTACGGCGGAGACGGCACCTTTGGCGCGAGCATCTCTACAGGTATTCCAATCACCATAAATCCTGAGTCCAGCAGCACAACATTCTCCGCGTTCGTCAGCGGCCAGTCAGGCAATCCGCCTTCCCAGGTAAACACGACCTACGGCAACTTCCTCAACTTACAGGTAAACGTCGCGGGAGCCTCCCAAAAGGGGACCCCTACGGGAACACTCACTTTTTCCGACACGTTCAATGGCAACACCAGCACGCTGCTGAGCACTTCTCTTAACAGTCAGGGCAACGCGCAAGTTCAGGAAACGCAGCTCGCTCTCGGAAACCACACGCTCAGCGTCAGCTATTCCGGCGACGCAAGTTTTGCGGCAAGCAGTGCGGGTCCGGTTAGCGTGAGCGTCGCCAAAGGACCGACGCAAACCATTCTGTTTATTCCCACCGGAGCGCTGCCGAATAGTTCCGTCGTGCTCCAGGCCATTGTGCTTCCGACTGGCGCGATCGATCCCATTGGGACGGTGCAGTTTTTCAATGGGAAAACGGCACTGGGGATTCCTGTCCAGGTGAAGAGTTTAATCGCCACGCTGACCACCACCCAGCTAACCAACGGGTCGCATAGCATCACGGGGGTCTATTCTGGCGATGCAAACTTCGTCGGCTCAACTTCCGGCGCCGCCACTATCGTGGTTGGCAATCCCGACTTTCTAATCTCCGTAAATCCAGGGAACGTAATAATCTCGGGCAGCGCTCCCGGTTCTACCAACGTTCTGCTCACTCCCGGCCCCGGCTTGGGTTTCTTCGGGCCCATTTCCCTCAGCTGCTCAGGACTTCCGATGGGTTCTTCTTGTACTTTCCTGCCCGCGCAGCCCACCCTCGACGGTTTTACGCCCTTGACGGTCGCGCTCAGCATCACCAAACCGCCTCAACTGTCGTCTGCGATCCGCATGGCCTTTCACAGCGAGGCCCAGCGGCTGGCGGGTTCACTCGGAGGTGCGACACTGGCGTGCGCATTTCTTCTGGCATGGCCTAGGAAAAAGCGTGCGTGGCCACTCAGCGCAATATTGGTTCTGGCTGGATCTCTGTGTGCAGTGAGCGGATGCAGCGGCAACCCGAACGCGTCTAGCACGCCTGGCGGGGCATCCACGAGTTCTTTCGTTGTGACCGTCACGGCGAACGGGGGTTCGGGCGCGCAAGCCGTCAGCCACAGCGTGACGCTTCAAGTCACGGTTCAATAGTGCGAAGGAACAGCCGGTTCTCGCGCGAGAGCAAAGTCAATGGCAGAATCTTCGTTCTAATTTCTTGGCGTTCTGAAACACGAGGATGCTATCCGATGAAACTGACGCCGTTCCTTTTTGGCTCGATCGACCGCAAGGAAGAGAGCGCCGCACTCCCCTCAAGGGAGGGAGCTGCGGCGCTCTTGGGGGTTCTGGCTAGTTGGTTTGAGGGTAGATTGAGGAATTACTCTAGGTGGGAAACGTTTCGCGTGAGTCCGCCGCAAGGCATTGCCATCGGCCTCCGCACAAGTCTTTTTGATTCTCTGTCCTTGGTTCATGCCGCCTGTCCGCTTCCGGATTGACATTTTGCGATTTTGTTTTTCTAGGCGCTTTTCCATGTGCAGGGCGCTTGCCAAACGCTCCGCCGGCAAGCTCTGCATTTTCCCCACCTTACAAATGGACCCGAAAGAAGCTTTGCTTCAACGCGGGACACTGTGCCTTCGGGGTACAAAACGCCCGAAGTAAGACTGCCCACATGGGATCGCCATCCTTCGGGATTGCAGCGATTAGTTTTCTGGAAAGTGCGCGTCAGGCGGCCGCGCCACCGCTTCTTTCGCGAGTACGCATTTCATGGCCATCGCGTTTTAGATAGCGGTACAGGCTGGTCCGGCCGATCCCCAGTATTTGCGCCGCGCGCAAGCGGTTCCCCTCGGCAAACTTCGAGCACCCGCTGGATATGCAATTTGCGCACTTCATCGAGCGACAGTGGCCGCCACTCGTCGCCCTCGGGCCTTCGCGGGCCCCTGTGCTGCAGATGTTCCGGCAAGTCCGCAAGATCGATGAAATCCCCGGTCGCCGTTATCGCCGCGGTAGCGATCACGTTCTCCAATTCACGCACGTTCCCCGGCCACGCATGCTGCAGCAGCACGGTCTGCCGTCGCCGCGTCAGCCCTGAAATGTTTTTTCCATACACGTCGTTATACTTCTTGAGGAAATAGTGCAGCAGCACCGGAATGTCCTCGAGCCGTTCCGTCAAGGAAGGCACGCGAATCTGAATCGAGCTAAGCCTGTAAAAAAGATCCTCCCGAAACCGCCCCGCCAGAACTTCCGCACGGAGATCGCGGTTCGTCGCCGCAATCAAGCGGACGTTGACCTGCCGCACCGCTGGCGACCCCACGCGCTGGATCTCCCTGTTCTGGATTACGCGCAGCAGCTTGGCCCGCATCGGCAAGGACGTTTCGCCAATCTCATCCAGAAAAACCGTACCGTTGTTTCCGTACTCAAAAAGCCCGGGCCTAGTATCCGTCGCCCCGGTAAACGACCCTCGCACATGTCCAAAAAGCTTGCTCTCGAGCAAGGTATCCACCATCGCCGAACAGTTGCAGATCGCCAGCTTCTGCTGGCTCACCGGACTGATGTTGTGGATCGCCCGGGCCACCAGCTCTTTCCCCGTCCCGGTTGATCCCACCAGCAGCACATTCGTGTAATGCCGCGCCACCTTCCGCGCGAAATCGAATACTTCCAGCATGACCGGGCTTTTTCCCACGATTCTGTGGAACTCAAGGTCCTTCAGCAATTGTTCTTCGAGCGCGCGTACCCGTTTCCGCTGATCATAAATCGTGGCCACTTCGTCCAAAGTTCTCCAAGCGAACGCGGTCGATGGGTTTGGGCAGAAAATCCGTCGCGCCCCGGCGGATGGCATCCAGCGCCGATTCCAGCGTGTATTCCCCGGTCATCACGATCACATGAATCCCGGGGTCGCAGCGCAACGCGCGGTCAAGAAACTCATACCCGTCCATACCGGGCATGTTCACGTCGGCCAGCACCAGTCGGCTGCGGCCGGTTCGCACCAGCCTAAGAGCTTCTTCCGGGTCAGATGTGGTGATGGCCTCATAGCCCATCTCATCCATAACCGCGGACAGCAAATCCAGCTGGGTGTGATCATCGTCCAGAATGCAAGGAGTCAAAGAGGTCTTTGCCGTCAGCTCAACCGTTTTGCCATAGGCGTGTGCCACATCCTCTACACTCGCAACGCTTGTGCCATCCCTGCACCTTTCCTACGTCTTCTGCTCGACCGGCCCGATCCCCGCTCTCCGGCTGTCGAAACCTCAGCGTCTCCTAAAGAATCAACAATTTAGGGCTCTTATCGTGTACAGCTCCCATTCGTCCGCCTACGATCCCGGCCCAATGGTCAAAGAAGCCCCTGTCCAGCCCTTGTCATATTGGGTCATGGGGTCGTTTCGGTGCGGAACTCCACTGTTCCTTCACCCTTCCGGCGCCGATCCGCAGACCCGGTGTACCGGCTTAGGCTGCAGCGCCGAGCTCTCCTCTTCTCTCAGGCGAGGAGCCACCACGTTGAGCCGGAATTGATACGGGCCACTCCTTGTTTTCCCAATCACTTCGGCCTGGTATACGACAGGCTGGGAAGGATCCGAATCCCCCGTTTGCAAAAGCCGCACCAGTAGAATGGCGCGATCATTCAGGGCCCGCTTCAGCGCTACACGTTTGCCGGTTTCCTCATTCCACTCCAGTTCGCACTTCTCCACAAAGAAGTCTTCCTTGCCGTCCCAGCCAGATATTTCTACGGAATACAGGCGCGTAGCGAGTGAGCTGGCATACCGATGCATCCAGGGCCTCCGCGGGTTGGAAAAGCAGGCCAAGAGCCATTCGCCGCGCTTTGTAACTTACTGAAAAGGAAAAGCTTGTCCCACCTGAAGCGCCTTGGATTCTGTTCGTAAGGGAGACACTGCTCTGGGAGTGTTTCGTTACGGGTCACTGGATGCTGCCTGGAAGTAGAAGCGCGCTCACAAATCCATAAATCGGTCCATAAATATAACGAAACAGGAGAATACCTACGAGGAGGCCCGCCATCGCCCAACCGCTGCCGCGGATCCAGTTCAGGTAGCGCTGCGCGGTTTTTTCGGTCATGAAGAGCAGAATCACGGTGCTGCCATCGAGCGGCGTCACGGGAAGAAGGTTGAACGTACCTAGCAGCAGATTCAACCTAAAGAAGATGAGCAGTGTAATGGCCGCGAAATCAAGTTGGCCCGTGACAGGGTCGGGATGAAACCACCCTAGAGCAGCTCCTAAATGCAGGCCGGCCACGGCGATTAGCATCAGCGAGAAATTTGCGGCGGGGCCGGCAAGAGCCATCCATCCAGACCGACGGGGATGCCGCCTTTCCCAAAGCGGGTCGTATGGCGCGCTCGCCCATCCGAACATCGCATGCATGGAAATGTAAGAGAGAATTGGGATTACGATCATGCCCCAGGGCTCGCGCCGCATGTGCGGTACGGGATTCAACGAGACCTGACCGCCGAGTGCCGCTGTTTCATCGCCGCCCATCTTGGCGACGAGCGCGTGCGCCGCTTCGTGACACGTCGTCGAAAACAAAAACGCGACATACCAGATAAATCCGAAAACGAGATCTTCGGGAGAGAGACCCGGCAAGTGATTAGATCCTTTCGTTTGCGCAGCCCAAGCAGACTAGAGGTTGTCACCCGTCTTTGCAAGCGCGTCTCTTCCAACCGGGCCAGCGGGAGGAAATGCGTGCGATTCCGCGCGTCGGTGGTAAACTCCAGCCATGCCAACCAAAACCAGCAAAAAGAAGAAGCCTGCCAAAACCAAGAAGGCTGAGAGCCGCAAGCCGGCGCCCAAGAAAAAGGCAGCCAAGAAAGCCGCGCCTGCCAAGAAGGCTGCTCCAAAAAAGAAGAAAGCACTCAAGAAAAACAGAGTCCGCGGCAAGAGAGAACGCCTGGATGCGGTCGTGTTCGAGCCTAAGGGTCTGGGAGCGCGCTCCGGCGGCCAGTCTGGCGATCTCCAGGGACTGTCAAACCGCGAGGGCGCGGATTCGGAGAGCGTGGACGAACTGCTCGAAGAAGGAAACGCCTTCGAAGCCGAAGTCGTTAAAGGTGTCGAAGATGTGCCAGATGCCGACGAAGGAGAAGTTAGAACACACGAAGTGCCGGAAGACGACGTTCCCGACGAGTATCTGGAAAAAGACGAGTAAGCCAAAAGTAAGCCCGCAAGCCGTAGACCGGCACTAACTGGAAGGAACTCATCGCCCGATGAAGATTCATAGAATCGTGTTTGCTTTCATCGCCATCATTTCGTTGTCCGCTGTTGCGCATTCCTGGAATGGAGACTCTTCCAGCTATCCCTCAACCGAATCCGCCGAAGCTTTCCTCGGACGCTGGGATTTGACGTTGAAGGCGCCGGACCGCGAATATCCATCCTGGCTGGAACTACGCGAGGACAATGGACAACTTAAAGCCGAGATGGTGGGCCGCTGGGGAAACGCCCGCCCGCTCCCCAGCGTGGAACTCTCGAACGGTCACCTGAAGTTCGTTTCTCCCAAGGAAGAAGAAGACAGCAAAGCCGATCTGGTTTTCGAAGGAACGCTCAACGGAAAGACTCTTTCAGGCACACTGACCGGCCCCGACGGTAAAACCTGGCAATGGACCAGCCGCAGAGCGCCGGCGCTCAAAAGAACGAGCCTGCCGAACTGGGGCTCGCCGATCCCCCTGTTCAACGGAAAAGATTTGACGGGTTGGCATGAAGACAAGCCCGGCGCATCGCCCGTGTGGAGAGTCGAAAACGGCTTGTTAGTGAGGCCGGACCGCGGCCCCGAATTGATCAACAGTTCCAAATTTGAAGACTTCAAAATCCACGTGGAGTTCAACTGTGGCCCCATGTCCAACAGCGGTGTCTATCTGCGCGGCCGCTACGAAGTGCAAATCGAAACCGATTCCGCCAGCGATCCTCCCAGCCAGCGTATGGGAGGAGTCTACGGATTCCTCGCTCCTTTGCCAGAGCCTGCACGCAAGCCCGGCGAATGGCAAACGTACGACATCACGCTCATCGGCCGCGTGGTCACTGTCGTCCTGAATGGCCAGACCATCATCGACAACAAGGAAATCCCCGGCATCACCGGCGGCGCTCTCGACAGCCACGAAGAACTTCCCGGCCCCATCTACCTTCAAGGCAGCGAAAAAGGCCGCGTGATGTTCCGCAGCATCATCATCACTCCCGCGAGCAAGTGAGTGTCCGGTTTCGAAATTCGGATTTCTGCGAGTAGAAACGATAACCAATCAAATCTGCTCGGCATGCAGCCGCAGCCACGGCTCGATAGTTGATTTGCTCACACGGCCAGCCTCGTACAGCCCTATGAGCCAGTTGTACGCTTCCAAGTCATCAAAAAGCAGCCTATAACCATTCAACAGAAGAAAAACACCTGTGGACGTGATTGCCGTCCGCTTGTTTCCATCCAGAAACGGATGATTTTGCGACAGACTCTCGAAGAGGGCCGCAGCTTCCTCGATGGCATACGCATAATATCCGCTCTCTAGTCGGCCCACGCGGACTGCAGAGCTCCGCTGTCTCGAAGTCCGTGGATTCCGCCGAACTTACGCACCACTTCGGCGTTAATTTCGATGACTTCGTTTACGGATAGATAGCGGCTCACTGTGCCAAGCGGCGAAGGAGTTCGGGATGTTTGCTAACGAACTCATCCAAAGCCGCGCGGAAGGTCATGGCAGGTGCTTGTTCCTTCTTGAGGATGCGGACAAACTCTTCCACAGCTTCCTGTTCTTCGCGGGATAGCGAGGAAATCAAGTTGAGGAGGTCTTGAGGTGACATGCTAAGGCTTCTCCTGCCTTCATTTTAGCGCACAAAACCCGAACATGGGGGCTTGACATCCTAAAATAAGTCTAATGGGATTCTTTCATCCCGCCCTGATCGCTCGGCTCTGCTCTTTTGCGTGCAACTCTTGCATGCAGCGCGATTTCGCGGTACACACATGTCGAACTCGCACCACTACCATTCACAAACCTATTCAATGGCTGTGTTCGCCGATTCCAGAGGAGTTCCGATGTCGAGATACCTACGATTTGTTCTCGCGGTTTTCATCTTTGTTTTGCCGCTTCTAGCAAAGCTCGCCAACGCACAGGAGCGTTCTATCGTTCTAAAGGCGGCGACTATTCTCGACGGTAGAGGCCAAATTCTTCACAACACAATCATCGTCGTCGAAGGCGGGAAAATCGCTCGCATTGGAGGTGCAGCACCTGCAGGCGCGATCACCTACGATCTCACGGGCTTAACCGTCACTCCCGGCTGGATCGACACACACGCACACATCTTCTGGCATTTCGACAACGGCCGCCTCGCCGGAAAGGACGAGCCTCCCGCGCGCGCCATGCTTCACGCTGCAGACAACGCCATCCTCACGCTCAACGCCGGATTCACCACCATCCAAAGCCCCGGCTCGCCCGAAGATAAAGACTTGCGCGATGCCATCGCCCGCGGAATCATTCCCGGTCCTCGTATGCTCACGTCGCTCGAACCTCTCGACGAGAAAAGCGGTCCGCCGGAAAAACTGCGCGAACTCGTTCGCGAAAGAAAACAGCAAGGCGCGGACTTCGTCAAACTTTTCGCCTCGAAAAGCATCCGGGAAGGCGGCACGCAAACGATGACCGACGAGCAACTGGCCGCCGCGTGCAGCGAAGCCAAGTCGCTCGGACTGCGCACGATTGTGCACGCTCATTCCGCGGAATCTGCGAAAGCCGCCACGCTCGCCGGCTGCACGACCATCGAACACGGCGCGTACGTCACCGACGATGTGTTCGCCCTCATGGCGCAACGGGGAACCTTCTACGACCCCAACATCGGCCTCGTCCTTCAGAACTATCTCGCAAACAAAGAAAAATATCTCGGCATCGGAAACTACAACGAACAAGGCTTCGCCTTCATGGAAAAGGGCATCGCCATCGTACTGGACACCTTCAAGAAGGCCCTCACTCACAATGATCTGAAAATTGTTTACGGAACGGATGCCGTCGCCGGCGCGCACGGACGCAACGAAGAAGAATTCATCGTGCGCGTGCGCGATGGCGGTCAAGATCCCATGGCTGCCATCATGTCCGCGACCTCGATCTCCGCCGACTCCCTCGGCCTCAAAGATAAAATTGGCGCCATCGCTCCGGGCATGGATGCCGATATCATTGCCATGGATGGCGATCCTCTCCGCGACGTTACCGCCGCCGGCCGCGTCGTTTTTGTCATGAAGGGCGGCAAAGTCTGCGAAAATCTCGCGCCCGGCGCGAAAGGCCACTTGCCGCAATAGCTGAGGCGCGCAGCCGACCCGCGGGCGAGCAAACCATCCGCCTTTCTTTCTGGAAGGGCGCTTCGTGCGCAGTCTGCTAGCCTTGAGTGACCGGAAACGCTACGCTTCGTCCCACAATCGGACGGTCTCGTGGGAGCACCTTTCTTCTCGTTTCTAAATTACTCCCTTGTTTTCAATATTTTAGCGAGTCGCGTACGTGGCGCTCAGGGTGCGACCTAGCTCTTCCCTATGAGCGCCGCAAGCCTAGTTTTGGACGCCTATAATCTTGAATCAGAAAATGCCGAGACCCTTCGCGCCGCCAAGCGCAAGGTTTTGGCTGATGCCCGTCTCGGCGATGGCGAAGCCTTTGCCGAAATGGTCCTGCCGTATGGACCGGGGCTCTATCGTCGTGCTCTGCGCCTGACTGGCAATCCTGCCGATGCCGAAGACGCCCGCCAGGAAGCTCTGCTGAAAGCGTTCTCGCGACTCAGCCAGTTTGCCGGGCAGCAAGACGAAGGCAAGGATGACCTCCACGCCTGGGTTTCGCGCATCACCACCAATGCTTCCATCGACTTGATCCGGCAGCGCCGGGAAGGCAAACACGTTTCCCTTGAGGAACCTGGGGTCGTGCCGGAAGAGACTCTCGGCACCCGGCTCCCGGCCCGGACCGATAATCCCGAAGAATGCTATGCGCGCCGGGAGTTACGAGTACTGATCGCTGCTGCCATCGCTCGCCTCGCGCCGGACTTGCGCCAAATCTGCCTCCTGCGCGATGTACTGCAATATTCCACGCACGAAGTGGCAGCGCGCCTCGGGATTTCGACGGTGGCGGTGCGTCTGCGGCTCTTCCGTGCGCATAGAAGGCTGCGCGAAGGTCTGCGGGATCGTCTGAGAGAGAAGCAGGGGCGATCAGCCGCGGACATGACGCGCTTTCGCGCAACAAAAACCGCGAATCCAAAGCGCACAGAAGAGTTCCTGCCTGTGAATGCCCAAGCCGAATACGCCTGCGGCGACTAGCCCCTGTTCCAAGAAATATTGGCTCAACCAGTCGGAATAGTTTTCCAGCCAAAGCGCGCTATGCCTCCTTATTGAGGTAATTCTGAGGGATTCTCATTACTCCGCGCCTAAACTCTGCATATAAGCTTTGCAAGCTCCGTTCGGAACTCTTGTAGTCCTCATATCGGAAATGTGCCAGTTGCTTCCTCGTTTCTTCAGGTCGAATGTGCCGTTCATATCCACATAGTCGGAGCCATTTTCCGGAACTACAGAAATGGAAAAATCAACTGTCGCCGTATCTCCAGACTCATGGTGGCCGGTTACGCGCGGGGATTTCGACAAACCCAATCGAGGCCCGTTATAAACCACCGCGCTGCAGTGATGCTCCCAGAAGAACTGGGCAAACTGCTGTTCTTCGAGGGTCATGTTCTTGCCGAGGAGGAGGTGCGCGTTATCCAGCTTGTCCTCGATCAGTTTCTTCACGTCACCTTTGTCAGCTCTAGGGAGCATGATCTCGAACATTGCCTTCACGGTGTCCTCGGGAGTTGCCTGATTCTCGTGCGCTGGTTCGAAATAAGCCGGAGTTGACGGATGCCTCATCCGCCACCAGGGATAGATCGCGCTTGCCAAGGCGAAGAGTAAAATGGCGCAAGTAATCCACCGTACTTTCATGTGCAGTTCCTGGCGTGGCTATATCTCCATGCTATTGCTCCATTTGTTATGAAGCTGAGGCCCTCGCACGCCGTGCCACCAATCAATTATCTTGGACAAGAGAGCAAGCGCGGGATCAGGGCCGCAGCAGCCGCTTGGGCCCACTGACGAAGGGATTACCGCGTTCGTAGAAGCGAAACAGCTTGTCGGCCGCCCGGGTTATGCCGATACGAACTGTAACCGCAGCGGGCGGTTCCTTAACAGCGACTTGCCTTGCGGACTTCGCTGGCACACGCACACCAATCCAAAGCGGCCCGCGCGAAAAAAGATCTAGTCCGTCGAGGGTTCGGTCTATCCGCAGCGCAGCCGCAAGTCGTCCCGGCCCGCGAGTAAGATTGATCAGATCAGTGCTCTTTCGGTGACGCTGCATTAGCTCGATTCCTTCGAGAGGCTCCAATGCGCGAATCAGAACGCCGCCTCCGATACCAGCGCGTTCGCTCGATATATTCAGCATAAAGTGCATGCCGTAATTGAAATAGACGTACACGTGGCCGCAGCGGAGAAAAAGTGATCGGTTGCGAGGCGTGGGTCCGCGAAAATGGTGCCCTGCCGGATCGCCCGGCGGATAGCCCTCCGCTTCCACTATTCGGCCGCTGAGCCGCCCCTCCGGCAGTTCGCGCACCACAACTTTTCCAATTAGAAACCGCGCAAGCTCCAGCGTGTCGCAGGGAAGTTCTTTTCGAGTGAGGCGGCGAAGTTTGAGGTGCGAGCGTGACACGGCCTACGACGAGCTTACGTCGGGCGGCTCGTTGTTGAACAGCCGCGCGAGTTCCGCATGGTCGATCACGACGGCGGGATCCATCTGAATGGCATCAAAATACTTCTTTTGAAACGCATCGCCCGATTCCGAGGGCGCAAACATCTTGCGAGCCAGCGAGAAGGCTGTGCGAACATCATCAGACGTAACGGGAGTCTCTCCCGCCAAAGTCTCATCCAGCCGAACCACAAATTCCGAGATGTTGTGCAGCCACCCAAATTGCTGGTGGTCAATGACTAGCCGGAAGAGTTCTCCTACCGTGACTTTGCCGTTGGCGCGTTCGTATCCGCGCCGCTCCATATCCAGTAGTGTTTTGTGAACACGCAGCAGCGCCAGCCGTAGCGCGATAAGTTTCTCGCGCGCCGCGGCATCGTCGTCTTTTCGTGCAAGTGCTCTGGCGTCAGAAGGGTTCATGTCCCGTGTGAGTTTTATTGTCCGACAGATCGTTGACAATTTCCAATCGCGGGCGCCAGATCACCCAGTCCCTAGGTACACGGCACGTTTACGCTGAGCTCCGAAGGGCAAGCCAGTCTTCCCCAGAAAACCTTCGATCTGATCACAAATCTCACTCGTGGTAACGCTTCTCTCCGATCGGCAAAGCAATCGCCAGCCGGTTCTGCGGTGGCGGCAACGGACACGTGGCGAACGGCGTGTAAGCGCACGGCGGATTTTCCAGCCGATTCAAATCCAGGATAAGCTCTCCCGGCTTGTCGACCCCGTTGCTCGGCATAACTGTGTATAGAAACCTGCATGCTTTGTAAGTTGTGGTTGCGCTAGTGGTGTCGCGAAGTATGAAGAAAAGCTGCGGCGCAGCCGGATCCTCGTGTACAGGCTCCAGCCGGTACGTCTTGCCTTCCAAAACAAATTCCGCAACTCCGGGAACAGGCTGCGAATACGTTGTCCCTGCCAGCGTCGCCAGCGTGACCGACTTCGGAGGATTGTACGGAATCCATTTTGCCTTAATACGATATTTCGCGTCCGGTTCGTACCAATTCAATCCATGGAAAGCGACGAGCGTCGGCGATTTCGAGTCTTTCACCCGCAGCGCATACTTGTCTGCGCGCCGGATAACGTACATATTCAGCGTGCCGATGGTGATATGCGGAGCATTTTTATCGTTATCCGCCTCCACGGTCAGAAGCTGAGTTTTTGCCGGAGCATCGGCAACTCGCAAATCTGGCGGGAAACCTCCGGGCGGTGGGAGAAGCTGCACGCTGTTGGCCTCGAGGTGAAGAATTCCCATGTGCGCCGTCCCGTTTCCCGCAAGATGAATCTTATTGTCCGTCGCAGTGCCAAAAGAATTATCGCCGGGCTGCAGCCATTCAAGCCCTGTGAGTGAGAGCCAGCCCGCCGGCTTCAAAAGATCGGCGACGTGCTGCGCGCGCCAGGTCTTGAGTTCCTGTTCCCAGCTCGCATCTTGAGCAAAAGCCGGCGCTGCGAGCAGCGCGCAAAAAATCCCAAGCAAACGCAATTTCTGAGAGAGAGAATTAATATGCATGACAGAAATTATATCGCGGTCGAGACGCATGTCGAGGCATACAGTAATCCGGCCGTGCCTCAAAAAGTGCGGGGTAACTCCATAAGGCTATTAGAAAGTGGCCGTCGATCGACTCAGGTGTGAACCTGAATGACCCGTGTTCCTGAATTCATTTCGCGTCGTGGAAAATGATCCCCAATGTGTAACGGGTACCGTGATGCACACGGCTGACACCGTGGCGCAAATTGACTCGGTAATAGCCGCGAGTTCCTTTCACCGGCCTGTATCGCGTGGTGAAAATGATCGCCTGCCCTTGATTCCCGCGCACCACTTCCGCTTTCGACTGCGCCCTCGGCTGTTGTTCGACTAAAATGAACTCGCCGCCCTCCCAATCGCGCCCCTCTTGCCCCAACAGAAAAACCATCTGCAAAGGAAAACTTACTTCGCCATAAAGATCCTGATGCATGCAGTTGTAACCGCCCGCTTCATAGTGAAGCATCAGCGGCGTCGGTTTTTTCTGCCCGGCCTTGTGACATATTTTCAGAAATTCGGCATGCGCTACCGGATAGACCACGCGGCGTTCGCCAAGCTTATCGGCCCAGCGATTCGCAATCGCCGCCAAATGCGGATACGCTGCAGTCCGGAGACTGGCGACCACTGGCGGCAGTGGGTTATCGAAGTATTTATAATCGCCAATTCCAAATCGATACCTCTCCATGATGACGTGGCTGCGAAATCGTTTCTCGTCGCCGTATAGCGCAACGAGTTCTGCGCAATCCTCGTCCGCGAGAATAGTAGCGGTGACGGCGTACCCTCGCGCAGAGAGCGACTCCTCCACAGCCATCCAATCCAACGCGTCAACTTTTCCTTTAACCGTGATCTCATCTTCCTTCGATTGTTGCAAAACTGTCATATAGCGCCCTTCCAACCGCAGCCTCTTAATATGTCAGCAACAATTTACGGCAAAGCGCAAATGGAGAACCATCCGCTTTCGACCATGAAATTATTTTCTGCGCGCAAAACAAACTTTGCAGCCTCCAGAGTTCTAACGGTTGGCGGCCGGCGCCATCTAAATAAGAGAAATACCAAGTCAAATTCCTCCGCAGGCCGGGGCGTTATTTCAAACGTCCCATCGCCAGGAGAAAAGAAAAGGGAGTTGCACATGAAAGTCACCAAGCTCTTCACTCTGTTGGTCGGCAGTTCGTTGTTGTTATCCACCAGCGCCTTCGCAGGGAACGGCAACAAGAAAACACTCCATATCGATACCAACGTCACTATCGAGGGCAAGTCACTGGCGCCCGGCGACTATAAGGTCGAATGGAGCGGCACTGGCCCCGATGTGAAGGTGAATATTCTCAAAGGCAAGGAGACCGTAGCCACTGTGACGGCACGCGTGGTTTCTGTGCCAGTTCCGAACAAACAAGACGGCTATTCAGCCACGGCCGCACAAGACGGCAGCCACTCACTCAACTCGCTCTTCTTTAGCGGGGAAAAATTCGATCTCGAAATCGGCCAAGGGGCGAGCGTAAGCACGGCACCGTCCGCAGCCACAACCAGCCCGAACTGACAAAATCGTGCGAACCAAGCCCGAAAATGAAAAAAGGGGCCCGGCAAGGGCCCCCTTTTCTCTTTCTGCGCGCGCTGGGGGCCGAGGCCGCGTGCATGCTGCTGCTTCAGAAAAGCGCTTGCAATG